>JGI24140J50213_10000047_pt1 | contig 46435 bp, 42 predicted proteins | sample BarGraIncu00222A_FD_50213 | JGI IMG/M metagenome (IMG submission 50213)
GGATGCCCGGCAGGTGGCGGCCCTGTCACCTCCGGGTCGTCGACGGCCCTGAAGTGTTCGCCAGACTCGACCGCTGCCGCGAACATCCGGAGCTGGAAGGTGGTTCGCTCCAGCTCACCGGCGAGCCTCGGGAGTCCCAGTCCGGTCTCGCGGTCAGCCAGCGCGACCAGGTCGTCGGCTCGGGCGTCGAGGGCACCAGCGACACCGGTCAGGGCCAACGCCCGCGCTGCAGCAGACATGTCGCACCAGGCCGGAAACGCCGACGAGGCGGCCCTGACCACCTGGTCGACGTCATCTGTGGAGCTGTCGGCGATCACCGGCCCGAACGACTGGCCGGTACGCGGGTCGACGGACTGTGTGGGCACGGCTACCTCGGGATCTGGTCTGGATGGTCGGACAGTGCATGTGGTCAGGTGGCAGGAATCACCGAGCCCTTTGGTGCGGGCTCTTCGGTCGTGCCAGCACTGACGGCTTCCTGCAACAACGCGAGCAGTCGGTCGAGCTCGATGGCTGTCTCGCGGTCCAGCTCGTACGCGTTCGGGCGTCTGCGACGCGAACCCACGAAGATGCCTTGCCGAACCAGAAGGTACTTCTCCACGGCGATGAACGAGTCGAGGCTGGTCTGCAGCGATACCAGCGCGGCCAGCGGGCCATGAATGGCCCCCACCGTGGCCCAGTCCCCCCGTCCGAGAGCTCGCCACAGCGCCACCACTGCCCACGGCACCTCGGGTCCTGGCATCGACCCGACGACTCCGCGGCGGTAGCTGTCCACCAACGCGACTCCCCCGGTGCCTTCGAACACTCTCGCTCGACCAGCTGTGGCCGACAACAGCGCAGACAGGCGTGGTCCGATGGGCGAAGCCTCAGGCTTGAACTGAACCCGGACAGGGCCGAAGGTGTCCACAAGGCGGACACAGACCTGCAGCGACAAGGGCCGTCCCAGGTAGCCGGAAGCATCCTGGACGACGAGAGGCAGGTCGACACAGTCGAGCACGCATCGATAGAAGTCGAAGATCTCCTCGTCGGGCAGCTCCACCAGCAGCGGGGGGATCGCCATGACGGCCGCAGCTCCGACTGACTGCGCGTGCAGGGCGAGCGACACCGTCTCCTTCGTGGTCTGCGCGCCGACCGTTGCAACCACCGGTACGCGGCCCGCTGCGGCGGAAGCGACCAGCTCTGCCTGGCGGCGACGTTCGCTGTCGGTCAGTCGCAGCACCTCCGAGACCATGGCGACCGCCAGACCGTCGACCCCGCAGCTCACCAGCCAGTCCACCTCTGCGCCCAGCACGCCCACGTCGATCTCGTCCTTGTCGGAGAACGGGGTGGAGACGACAGGAATCACTCCCGACAGCGCTGCATCGGTCACCGGGCACCACCCTCGTACCGAAGAGTCGGCAGGCCGCGCCAAGGCACGCGACGCGCCAGCAGATGCCCGGACAGCGGCGAAGCCACTCGCTGCCCTTCGGCCATCCCTTCCCACCCCGTCGTGACAACGAGCAGGTCGAGGTCTGGGCCGGCCAATGCCGGGCAGGTGGGCCGGTCCACGGGAAGCGAGTACGTCGCCACGACCTCTCCATCCGGGCTGTAGCGCCTGATGGACCCGCCCTGCCACAGCGCAAGCCAGATCCCGCCGTCGCAGTCGACCACCAGCCCATCGGGGACGCCGTCGGCGTCTTCGATCGTGGCGAGGTCACCCAGGCGGGCGCCAAGGTCACCGGAACCAGTGTCGTACCCGTACCGGCGCACCGCCTGCTCGCCGGAGTCGACGTAGTAGAAGGTGAGGCCGTCGGGCGACCACCCCAGTCCGTTCGACTCAGTGACGGCGTCCAGCAAGACGCGCGGGCTGTAGTCGACGCCCATCGACCACAACACGGCATCCGAGGTTCCCGCAGCCCCGGTCGTCGTACCGGCCAGGAATCGCCCCGCCGGGTCGCACGCGCCGTCGTTGAACCGTTGACCCACAGGCAGGTCGACCTCGACCGGATCGGCGTCGGCCCGGCCGGACCCGTCGAGCAGCGCGAAGGCCGCCCCCACTGTTGCGACCAGACCTCCGTCGGATCGCAGAGCCACGGAGCCCACCGGCGCGCCAAGGGTGGTCACGTCATCGGACCAGGGTACGAACGGCACCGCCGCGTCGAAGTCCGTGCGCGAGCGGTGCATCAGGCCGGCGAGGCAGTCGACCCATACGACGGTGCTCGAACGCTCGTCCCACAATGGCCGCTCGCCCAGCTCGNAGCCGGCTGCGACGACGACAGTCCAGCCGGACGTGTCCAGCGCGTCAGCAGAGCTCACTTGCCGATCCCGGCGGTGAGGCCACTGATCAGGTAGCGCTGGAAAACCAGGTACACGAGGACGGCGGGTATGGCGCTCACGAGGGAACCCGCCATCAGCACCGGGATGTCCGTCACCCGCCCTGCTGACAGTGCGCCGAGGCCCACGGTGATCGTGCGCTCGTCCGGGTTCTGCAGGAACAACAGCCCGACGAGAAGGTCGTCCCAGATCTGGATGAACTGCAGAACCGTCACGGTGACGATCGCCGGGACTGCAAGTGGGAGTGCGACCCTGGCGAACACCCGGCCGTAGCCGAGGCCGTCCACCACCGCCGCCTCGATCAGCTCGTCGGGCAGCCCGCGGAAGTATGCCGTCATCAGGAAGGTGGCGAACGGCGTCCCCAGAGCCGCATAGACCAAGACCGCCCCGGCGTAGCTGGTCAGAAGGTTGAGCTTGGAGATGTTCACGTACGCCGGGATGATGATCGACTGCATCGGAATCAGCAACGCGGCGATGATCGCCAAGAAGATCGGGGTGGCACCGGTGAAGCGGAGCTTGGCGAAAGCGAATCCGGCCATCGTGCTCACGGCGAGAATGATCAGGATCGACAGCACGCAGACGATCATCGAGTTCGTCAGCTGCTGACCCACCGGCAGCGCTGACGTCAGCTTGCCCCAGCTGGACAGCGAGTGGCCGTGCCCGGACTGGAACTGGTCCTGCGTCCGGAACGAGGTGTCGATCATGAAGTAGAAGGGGTAGATCATCACCAAGGCAATCGCCAGCATCAGCAGCAGAACCAGGACGCGGTGCATCCGCACAGGTCGACGGCGGCGCAGCCCGGGCAGCCGAGCCGTCGCGGACTCCGCGGAGGCGGAGGCAGGCCCAGCAGGCACTGACACGGTCACTCGTGCCATCAGTCGTCCGAGCGCAACAGCTTCAGCTGCGCCGCCCCGATGACCGCCATGATCACGAACAGGACGACACCGAGCAGGGCGCCCGTGCCGAACTCACCCTTGGCGAAGGCCGTCTGGTAGACGAAGAACTCCAGGGTCGTGGTTCCGTAACCCGGACCTCCGCCGGTCATCACGAAGATCAGGCTGAACAGGGCGGTAAACGCGCTGATGACGGTCATCACGAAAGAGAACTGCACGAAGCGCTTCAGCAACGGGAACGTGATGTGCCAGAAGATGCGCAGGGCGCCGGCGCCGTCGACCTTAGCCGCCTCGTGGAGCGAAGGGTCGATGGTCGCCAGCCCAGTGAGAAAGATGATCGTGTTGGTTCCGACCATGCTCCAGACGAAGGTGATGGCGACAGCAAGCAGGGCGGTGTACTCACCCGACAGGAAGTCGGTCCGGACGGACCCGAGACCGACGGACGCGAGAAGATCGTTGAGCGTGCCCTGCTGAGCGAAGAACCGGGCCGACACCATCCCGATCACGACCCACGAGACAGCAGTCGGCAGGAAGTAGATCGAGCGGAAGAATCGCCAGCCGAACACCCGTTCATGGAGCAGCGCCGCGATGCCCAGCGGAATGACGATCGCCACCGGCACGGACAGCAGGAGCAGGCCGTTGTTCTCCAGCACGCGCCAGAAGATCGGGTTCTTGAGCTGGTCGACGTAGGTCGATGGTCCTACCCACGTCGAGACAAGTCCGTCCCAGCGCGTCATCGAGTAGTAGACCGCTTGAAGTATCGGGATCCCGAGCAGCAGCGCTACCAAGGCGAAGGCCGGCAACGCCAGCACCAGTCCGGTGCGCCCACGGTTGCGTGCGAGTGCCGATCTCGGCCGGCGCCGCCGCCGCAGGGCGAGCCGACTGGTGATCGGCGTTGCCGTCGAGGCACTCATCTGGTCTCCTGCTGATTCGGAGGCGGGGCTGCGACCTGACCTGGCAGGTCGCAGCCCCACGCGACGGACGGAGGCCTAGGAGTAGCTGTTTCCGCGCTGGTCGCTCGGCAGCTGTGACCAGACGGTGTTCAGCTGTCCGAGCCCGTCGGACGGCGACGTCTTACCGTCCAGGATAGGTGGCAAGACCTTGTTGCCGGAGTCGACGACATCGCCCTGGACCACGTTGTCCAGCATCGGGTAGGCGGTGTAGCCCTGGGTGGCGACGTAGCCGAGCATCTGCTGGTTGACCGGGTTGGACGTCGCCGTACCAGTCAGGTCAGGGATCAGCCCGGCATCGTTGATGATCTTGGCGCCCGCGTCGCTCGCGACGAACGCCAGGAAGTCAGCGGCAGCCGCCTGGTGCGTGGAGTAGCTGGTGATCGCATAGCCATCACCGGGAAACTGGACGACACCCTTGATGGGCGTGTCGGAGAACGGCGGCACGAAGGCAGCGACATCAGTCTTCATGGCGTCGGTGAACTTCTGGGTGTCCCAGGTCCCATCGACGATCATCGCCGCCTTACCGCCGGTGAAGTCGTCCAGGTTGTTCGTCTTGGTGAGCACGTCGGAGTTCGTACAACCCTTGGACTTCAACGCGGCCCACTTGGACAGCTGCGCCTCGTTGGCAGGGGCGTTCCAGGGGATCCCCCCGCTGTACAGACCCTTCCAGTCGGCGACGGAGTGTGCGCCGATCATCATGTAGCTCGCGTCGTACCAGGGGTAGAACTCGGCTCCCAAGCTCTGGCCACCGTTGCCGTAGACCAGCGGCGTGTAGCCAGCCGCCTTCAGCTTGCCGCACGCCGCATACAGCTCGTCCCACGTGGTCGGCACCGTGGCCACGCCGGCCTTGGCGAATGCGCTCTTGCTGTAGAAGCCGATGTAGAACTGGGTCTCCAACGGCATCACGTAGGGACCGTTGGTGGCGTCGAAGCCGTCGGACATCCACTCCAAGCCCTGGACGCGGGACAGCGTTGCTGCCGGGATCTTGTTCTTGAGGTTGACCAGGAAGCTCTTGTACTTCAACGTGAACAGACCCGTCCACATCACGGCCAGGTCTGGACCGGTCTTCGACACCGCGGATGCCTGAAGCAGCGAGAAGTAGCTGTCACCGGGCTGGCTGACGACCTTGAACGTCACGTTCGGGTGCAGGGCGTGATAGGCGTCGGTGAGCTTCTGGGTGGCCACCGCGTTCTGCTCGGTGCCGTAGTTGTGCCACAAGGTCAAGGTGACCGGGCTGCTCCCCGGCCCGCTCGAACCGGCAGCGGTTGGGCTCGAGCCACCACTGGAACAGGCGGCCAAGAGCGCTGCGGTAGCCATGGCCGTCGCAACGAGCGCTGTTCTTCGCACGTGTCCTCCTTGTCGTGCCGCAGCGGATCCGCTGTGGGCTGGCGAGAGTGCCCTCGACGCAGGCCGGTCCGCGGACATCAGGACCGCCCCACGACCGGAGGCACAAACCTGCGGTGCGCCGGGGTTGGCGCCTGCAGGAAGTCGAAGTCGCAGCCGCTGTCGGCTTGCGTCACGTGTGACTGGTACAGCAAGGGCCAGCCACGCAGATGCTGCGACGGCGCCGGCGCCCAGGCTGCCCGTCTGCGGGCGAGCTCCTCGTCGCCGATCTCCAGGTCGAGTCGCCCAGCGGCGACGTCGACGCTGATGATGTCCCCGTCCCGGACCAGGGCGAGAGGGCCGCCCACTGCTGCCTCGGGTGCCACATGAAGGAAGCAGGTCCCGAACGACGTTCCGCTCATCCGTGCGTCGGTGACGCGCACCATGTCGGTGACGCCTGAGGCTGCGAGCTTCGCCGGGATCGGGATCATTCCCCACTCGGGCATCCCGGGCACCCCCACCGGGCCGGCACCGACGAGTACGAGCACCGTGTCTGCCGTCACGTCCAGATCTGGATCGTCGATGCGCGCACGCATGGACTCGTACGACGCGAACACCAGGGCGGGCCCCCGATGGCTGAAGAGCGTGGCGGAGGCCGCGGACGTCTTGAGAACCGCACCATGGGGAGCAAGGGTGCCGAACACCACGGCGAAGCACCCGTCGGCGCGCAGCGGGTCCGCGGGGTCCTTGAGGGCTCCGGAGGTGGCAACGGTGTCGGGGAGCTGGTCGCGCCACGGCCGCCCGGACGCCGTCATCGCGTCAAGCTCGACAGCGTCGCCGAGCAGACGGAGCAGTGCCGGCACCGCACCTGCGGCGTCGAAGTCCTGGATGAGCAGCCGCCCTGACGGTTCGACATCGGCCAGCACCGGGATCTCCCGGCCGAGCTCGGCGACATTCGCAAGGGTCAGCGATGCTGCCGTTCGCCCTGCTATGGCAAGCAGGTGGATGATCGCGTTGGTCGACCCGCCGACCGCGTGCAGCGCTCGTACCGCGTTTCGGAAAGCGGGCGCAGTCATCACAGTGGACGGGGCCGCCCTCTCAGCGATCATCGCAACGACGCGGCGGCCCGAAGCCCTCGCGGCAGAAGCCCGCCTCGGGTCGTCCGCAGGGATCACTGCGGTGCCGGGCAACGACAGACCGAGCACCTCAGCCACGATCGCCATCGACGAGGCTGTCCCCATGGTGTTGCAGGCACCTTGGCCGCAGGCCAGGCACCGTTCGAGCTCGGCCCAGCCATCGTCGTCGAGCTCGCCCGTTCGGTGATCCTGCCAGGCACGCCAAAGATCGGTGCCGGTCCCGAGTCGTCGCCCGCCGAGCGCCGAGGCGGCTGGCCGGGCCCCGGCTGTGACGACCAAGAATGGCAGGTCGGCGCTGGTAGCGCCCATCACTGCCCCCGGCACCGACTTGTCGCAATTTGCCAGCAAGACCGCCCCGTCGATGGGGTAGGTGCGCAGGTACTCCTCCACCTCCATCGCCAGCAGGTTGCGATAGAGCATCGCAGTGGGCTTCATCAAGTCCTCGCCCAGCGACATCACCGGAACCTCGACCGGGATGCCCCCCGCCTCGGCTATGCCCGCCTTGACATCCTCGGCGAGGGCGCGCAGAGGGAGGTTGCACGGGTTCAGGTCGCTGGCCGAGTTGAGCACGCCGACGACCGGGCGCACATCGCCTGGGGCGATCTCGAAGCCCGCGTTGCGCATCGCGACGCGATGGATCATCGCGACCTCGTCGGATCCGTCGAACCACTCCTGGCTACGCAGCTTCATGTCACCTCCTTGGTGGCTCTGGGCAAGTTCAGACCTGGGGCATCGACCCGCTGAACCGGTCAGGGACGAGGCACTGCCAGACCGGATGCGCCGGGCTCCGACTGGGTCAGCTCGATGTCGGAGCGCGCCAGCCACTCCAACGAGATCTGCGCGCGCCGGACCTTCTCGCGGGCGATGAGCTCGGCGTCACGTTGCAGGTGGATACCGGACGGGTACAGCGGCCGGGAGTTGCGAAGGCCGAACTTGACGTAGAGCGGTGCCGCCACGGCCACCAGGTCCGCGATCTGCTCTCCCCGGACAACCCCGCCCATCGCGTCCGGAGCCTCGACGTACAGGTCCAGCGGAACGCTCGTCGCAGCGCGCATCTCGGCCAGCTCGGCGAGGGTCAGGTCAGTGGGAAGGTTCACCGTCCCGGCTCCCAGAGAGGTCAGAAGCGCGATGGTCGCCGGGTTGGAAGGTGCCGCCATCACCGACACCTTCCAGACCACGTCTTCCGGGATCTCCCCCGCGCCCTGAGCTGCGGCCAGAACCTGCAGCAGCCCGAGATCGGCGACGAGGAAGCCACGAATTCCGCAGTCCACGGCTCGAAGGACGTCCTCGACGGCATATCTGAGCTGTCGCATCCCGCGCACGCCTCCGGCGAGGGCTCCCCCGTCTGCCGCCCGTGACATCGCCGAAACCCCCCACTCCTCGCGGGGGCCGACGAACAGCGATACCTCCAGCCCGGCGCCGGCGCCGATATGGGCCATCTCGGCCAGCTCCGATTCGCTGTGGAGCATGGCCCCGCTGCCCTGCGACACGCGGTTGACGACCACACCTCGACGCCCGGCCTCGTCGAGCACCGCCGCAAGTACGTCGGGGCCTTCGACCGAAGGGATCTCGATACGGAAGTGGGCGCCATCGGCGAACCTGTGCTCGCTGGGGGGCGGGACGACCTCAGCGGCAAAGCCGGCGGCCTGCAAGAGTCGGTCTGCACGCATGTACGGTCCTCTCAGTTTCCGTGACCGGCGCCGGCCACAAGAACGGCGGGGCGGGCAGGGAGCAGGTCGTCCGCCAGCGGCCAGTCGGCAGTAGCGGTGACACCTTCGACGGCGGAGCCGTTCAGCAGGTAGGTGTCCTCGTCCTTGGCCCCGCCCGGAAGACTCGGGTTCCAGGCGACCGCCGAACCTGGCGGCAGAACTGTCTGCCACCAAGGGCTGTCGCCGTCGGTGGGGGCTATCTCGCACTCACGCTGGGCATAGCCGATGGGTCCGCCCTGGTAGTGCCCCTGCCATCCCTGGGCGGCTCCCTCGTCGGCGTAGGCACGAGATAGCTCAGTCATCGCCGCCCCGACCGTCGCCCCGTCGGCGCTNGCCACCAGCACTCGCCGGTGTACCCGGCGAACCGCGGCCAGGCCCTCGGCGAGTGAATCGGCCCCTGCTGGCGTCGCCGCATACCGAGTCAGGGCCACGTGCTGACCGCCGCGAGCCGCGACGAGAACCGCCATCACGACGTCGCTGATCGGTTCGCCGATGGCCACCGGGTGGCGGAACAGCCGCAGCCGATCGTCACCGCCGACCAGCAGGACCGGGGCGTGTGCGCCAGACACCTCGACACTCGCCGCAATCGCGCCAGCGACCGCTCGATCTGTCTGGCCGGGCCGCCAACCGCGAAGGGCCGACTCGACAGCGGCGGCCGCGTCCCTACCCAGCTCACGCAGCCGGTCGCGTTCCCATCCGTCCATGCCCAGACGCGCGACAACCAGCGCCTCGCCNAGGTCGGCACCGAACGCGGGATGGCCATCGCTGCCCAGGGCAGCCGGCGTCGATCCGAGCGCATCGGCCGCTTCGAGCACCAGCGACGAAGGACTCCACCACGGCACGGACCGTAGTTCGAGCCCCAGCTCGCTGAACCCCGACTCGGCCCGCAGCCTCGGTTCCTCCACGTTGGTGGTGACGACGCACGCTCGATCTGGGCCGACCGCCAGCCAGACGGTGTCGACCGGGGCCGACCTGTCGATCGGGGTGTTGATCCCGCCGGTGACCCAAGCCACCGCGCCGGGCGCCGTCAGGACCAGGCCCTCGACGCGGGCCGCTGCCGCGACTGCTCTGACTCTGGCCAGCGTCGACTGGACGTGGACCACGAGTGCTGCGGTGGAGGACAGGTCGGCCACCTCCAGNGGCGAAGAGGACAGGTGTTCGGCTCTCACGAACGATGATTGGCAGGACGGCACAGTCGAGCATCGGGTCCACCACACTGTCAACCACGGCAGGCAGTCAAGGGCAATCGAGCCGCAATCGTGACCTAACCGGCCACCTGCCTTGATTTCTGAGGCAGTTGGACTCCACCATGTGACGGCCCACTCGTCCGCGCCACGCCACGGGCTGGACAGTGGTGTCCAGGTACGATTCGGCTATCGTTGGACTCGTTCGGCAGGAACGAACACGGGAGGCTGGGTGGCGACGCAGGGCGCTGAGGTGAGGCCGCTTCCGTCTACGGGCGCGGAACCAGACTCGAGACAGACGGCGTCGCGATACACGGTGGCCAGCGTCGTGCGGGCGTTGCGCCTCCTCGATGTCGTCGCACAGGGTCCTTCAGAGGGCGTGACCGTGAGCGAGGCGGCCCGAGCCCTCGGAACATCCAAGAGCACCGCTTTCGCGCTTGCCCGCACCCTCGTCGACCAGGGCTACCTTCGNGCCACCGAGCCCGGTCCCCACTATCAGCTCGGACTGGCGCTGGTCAGGCTCGGAGACGTCTCCGCCAACCGCCTGCCCTTGGGCCAGCTGTGCCGCCCGGTACTGCACGACCTGTCGACGCGGACCGGGCTCACTACTCGGGCCGCGGTCAACGACTGCGGGCAGCCGATGTTCGTCGAGCGTGTCGACGCACCGGGGGCGATCAGGTTCTACACCCCGCTCGGGGTACGAGAGCTGGCCCATGTCAGCTCTGCCGGAAAGGCGATACTTGCCGAGCTCGACGACCGAGCAGTCGAGGCGCTGACGGAANCGACCGGCCTGACCCGACGCACCCGCAAGACGATCACNACCCTTACTGAGCTGCTTGCGGACCTGGCTGCCACTCGCCGTCGCGGGTATGCCGTAGACGACGAGGAGGACGTCGAAGGGGTCTTCTGCATAGGGGCGGCCTTCTTCGACCACGCGGGCGCCTGCGCGGGCGCGATCAGCGCCACCGGCATCAAGCGTGACCTGCCCCCGCGGGCGGTCGACGACCTTGGGCAAGCCGTGCGGGCGGCAGCTGACAGCATCACCGACCAGCTGCGAGGGACACCGAACCGCTTGGCAGACCTCAGATGAGGGCACTTGTCGTCCGCGGGCCCGGCCTCGTCGCGCTGGAAGACGTCCCTGCACCGGTCGCCCTTCCGGGTTCAGTACTGGTCCGGCCGACCATGGTCGGCCTTTGCGGAACGGACCTGGAGATCATCGACGGGCACATCGATCCCGCATACGTCCGGCTGCCGCTCATCATCGGACACGAGTGGATCGGCGCCATCGACCGCACGAGCTCGACCGCTGGGCCGGCTCTCGGCACGCGGGTCGTGGTCGAGGGGATCGTGCCCTGCCGCCACTGCCGGGCATGCGTGGCCGGAGACACGAATCGTTGCCAGACCTACGACGAGTTCGGCTTCATCAGGGCTGGAGCAGCTGCGGATCTGGTGTCCGCCCCCGAGCACCTGGTCCACGCTCTTGCGGCCACGGTGGCCGACAAGTCCGGAGTCTTGGTCGAGCCTGCGTCGGTCGTGCTGAGAGCCCTTCAGCGAGCTGCGCCTCACCCTGGGATGAAGGTCCTGGTCGTCGGCGACGGAGCAGTTGGCCTGCTCGCCGCGACGCTGGCACGCCTGTGGTCACCCGCATCCGTGACGATGCTCGGGGCACGCCCGAAGCAGCACGCCCTTGCCGAGGCGGCCGGAGTGGACCAGTTCCAGCTCGAAGCGGACAGCTCGACCGCGTACGACCTGGTCATCGAGGCGGCCGGCGCCCCGGCGGCCGTCAGCGCGGCGTTGGCGTCGCCGACCCGAGGAGGCACCGTTGTACTCCTCGGACTCGCCGGCGACGGGGTCAGCACACCGTTGGCCATCGATGACCTCGTGAACTCCGACGTCACCGTGATGGGCAGCTTCAGCTACACCGCTGCCGCCTGGGGTGGGGTCGTGGAGCTGCTCAACTCTGGCCGGCTCGACCTGAGCTTCCTCGTCACGCACGAGTATCCGCTGGCCGATTGGGCGCAAGCCATTCAGTCCCTACGGACGCCCTCGGGTGCACGAGGCAAGGTCGTACTCACCATCGACCGGTGACAGCTGACGGTCCGCTCACCTACTTCGGCGTCAACCCCGAGATCTCGTTCCCCGGCGGTTGGGGTAGGCCCTGACTGCCTCGCCAGACGGGCGACAACTGATCCCAAGGAGCATCGAGTGGGTGCGATAGACAAGGCCAAGGACGCCCTGCGGTAGTGGCTCTGGGCGCGGCGGCCTGGCGCTCGCTCACCGACCGGTCAGGAACCTGACGATGGCGGCGTCGAGCGCCGACGCGGCTCGCTGCTGGAAGGACGTACTCGAGAGCAGGGCCGCGTCTGTGGCGTTTCGCATGTTCCCGCACTCGATGAGGATCTTGGGGACGGTGGTGAGGTTCAGGCCGGCGAGGTCACGACGCGGCTGGATCCCGTTCACGCCGTCGTAGGTGCTGACCGGCATCCCCGCGTACGTGACGAATGCCGAACGGACGTCGGCACCGAAGGCGGCCGAGCTCGCGACCACAGCATTGTTCGGGCCGTCGGCGACCGGTTCAAGGATGGCGAAGCCGCGCCCGCCGGGGGGTCCGCCGTCGGCGTGGATGTCGACGGCCACCTTGGCGTGGGCCGCGTTGATGATCGATGCCCGGGTGTTCACGCAAGGACCGACGCCTGAGTTGGTCGAACGTGTCATCACCACGGTGGCGCCCTGCGCGCGCAGGTCCGCTGCCAGGTACGACGAGACCAGGTAGTTGAACAGTGCTTCGGAGTACCCGGCGTTGGTCGAAGTCCCGGTGGTGTCGCAGCTCTCCAGGGTGCGACCGTTCCAGATCTGCTGGTTCAGGAAGGCCGGGTCGGTGTAGTTGCGCCCGTTGTGACCCGGGTCGATCCCCACCACCACGCCCGCCAGCGGCCTCCCGGCGACGGCGGGGACGCTCGGCAGGAGCGTCGTCGGGGTCGCGAGGTGGCTGGCGGTCGACTTGTGGGTCGGCGGGTGCGTCTTGGTGGCCGAGACGGTGGGCGCGACCGAGGTCGACGAGGGCTGGGCTGGGGCGGTCTGCGTCGCGTACGCAGTGGGAGCGGGCGACGAGGTGCCCGTACCAGGGATCGACGGGGCCGCGGAACAGGCAGCGAGCGCACCAGCGGCGGCGACACCTGCCCCTGCGAGGACCACCAGGGGCCGCCTGGCCCGGCTGACGGCGGTCATGGCTGGACAGCTCGACTCGGCACCGGACCAGTATCGCCGCTACGTCGACCTGGCCAGCTCGCGGGCGAACATCTCACGGAAGTCCGACGCGTCGGCGTCGCGCGGGTTGGACGGGTTGCTCGTGTTCTGCGCGGCCTTGTCACCGAGAACCTCGAGGTCCTCTTCGCGGATGAGCGCTCGCAACGACGGGACCTGGAGATCGTGGTTGAGCGCACGGACGGCGTCGATGGCCGCATGCGCGAGCGCGGTGGTATCGGCACCGTCGGCCTGCACGCCGAGAGCCAGGGCAAGCCGGGCGTACTTCTCCACGCACACCGGCAGGTTGTACTCCATGATCGGCGGCATGCTCAGCGCACAGCAGTAGCCGTGCGGATGCCCGTACAGCCCGCCCATCGCCTCTGCCAGGCAATGCGCCCCCGAGACGTCCGTCAGTCCCACCGCGATGCCCGCCGTCAGGCTGCCCTGCGCCATCCCGCATCGCGCCTCGACATCATCAGGACGGGTGAAGGCCCGCCGCAGGTACAGCCCCACGAGCCGCGCGCCTTCGAGGGCGAGCGCGTCGGAGGCCGGCGTGGCAAGCCGGCACTGCAGCGAGTCGACCGCGTGCGACAGGGCATCGAGGCCGGAGGACGCGGTGACCCACGGCGGGCAGGTGAGGGTCAGGTCAGGGTCGACGAGGGAGACCCGGGGGCAGTTGCGCACGTCGAAGAGGTTCATCTTCTTCATCCGGTCCGTGTCCGTGATCACGGCCGAGGGGCTCACCTCGCTACCGGTCCCGGCTGTGGTCGGGATCGCGATCGTCGGCAACGGGTCATCCCGCAGCGCCCCGAAGTCCTCCCAGTCCCGCGGGTGACCGCCGTTCGTCAGGAGCAGCGCGATGCACTTGGCCGAGTCGATCGCCGAGCCACCACCGACCGCCNCCAGCACACGGATACCGGCGGCGCGGGCGAGATCGGCGCCCGCCAGGCAGTCGAGGTCCCGCGGGTTCGGGCGTACCTGCTCGAACACGTGCGCCTCGACTCCCCGCGCCTCGAGGACGGCCTGGACGTCGGTGAGCAGTCCGGCCGCCCGGACGCCGGGGTCGGTGACGAGGAGAACCGGACCCCCGCCGAGGGCGACGACGTGCTCGGCGACCTGGCGGGATACTCCACGACCGAACAGGACCCGGGTCGGCATGTGGAACTCGCCGTCTGCGGTGATGCCCGTGCCGTTGCGCCTGAGCGCGGGGTGCACCGGCTTGTCAGCGGTCATGACGCGGTCCGGATGTCGCCATCAGGGAGATGAGGTCGTAGACGACCGTTGCCGCGGCGAGGGTGGTCACCTCGGCGTGGTCGTAGGCCGGCGCGACCTCGACGACATCGCCGCCGACGAGCTCGAGCGCCGTCAGCCCTCGCAGCACTCGCAGCAGCTCTCGGCTCGTGAGCCCGCCGGCCTCGGGCGTTCCGGTTCCGGGAGCGAAAGCGGGGTCGAGCACGTCGATGTCGACCGACAGGTAGACCGGCAGGCCGTCGACACGGTCGAGCACCGCATCGACCGTGCCCGGGACGCCGAGCACGTCGACATCACCAGCCCGGATGGTCCGGAAGCCGAAGCGCCGGTCGTCCGCGAGATCACTCTCGCCGTAGAGGGGGCCCCGGATGCCCACGTGGATCGAGTGGTCCTCGACGAGGAGACCCTCCTCGAACGCTCGGCGGAAGACGGTGCCGTGAGTGACCGGTGCGTCGAAATAGGTGTCCCAGGTATCCAGGTGCGCATCGAAGTGCACGAGCGCGACGGGGCCGTGCTCGGCAGCAACCGCGCGCAGCATCGGCAAGGCGACCGTGTGGTCGCCCCCGATCGCCACCACGCGCCGCCCGCCCGTCACCAGCTCCGAGGCATGACCGCGGATCTGTGCCATCGCGGCGTCGATGTCGAACGGCGTCACGGCGACGTCACCGGCATCGACCACCTGGACGGAGCTGAACGGGGCCAGCCCGAGCTCGACGTGATAGCCCGGCCGCAGGTGCCGGGAAGCCTGCCGGACGCCCATCGGCCCGAAGCGCGCGCCCGGGCGGTAGGACGTGCCCGCGTCGAACGGGATGCCGAGGACTGCGATGTCGTAGTCGGACACCCGGTCGACCTCCGGCAGCCGGGCGAAGGTCGCGGCGCCCGCGAAGCGCGGGACCAGCCGGCCGTCGACGGGGCCTACGGGGTCTGGAACGTTGTCGGGCATCTGCCCTCCGGGGTCGGCTTGGTCGGTTGCATCCCGTGCCACCGACGGTCAGGCGCGCGTGCGGACCACGCCGCCATTGGGTTGGAGGGTCTGGCCCACCACTGCGCTGCCGCCAGAGCCCACCAGGAACGAGACGGCGCCTGCGACGTCCTCGACGGTGGCGATCCGTCCGGTGGGTATGAGGTCGGCGTAGATCGCCTTGATCTGCTCAAGGCTGACCCCGGCATCGTCTGCGTCCACCTGCAGCTGCTCGGTGTCGATGTACGCGGGGGCCACCGCGTTCGTCAGGATGCCCTGCGGGCCGAGCTCGCGAGCAAGTCCCTTCGCCAGAGCGATCAGGCCCGCCTTCGATGCGGCGTAGGCGGTGGCGTTGGCGTGGCCGGAGACGCCCCACTCCGAGGCGATCAGGACGATCCGGCCGGAGCCGGCCGCGCGCATGTGAGGGACGACGGCCTGGACGAGGCGGAAGTGACCGGACAGGTTCACGTCGATCTGCCGCCACCAGTCCACCGCGCTCTGCTCGAGGAAAGGACCCATCTGCATCGCGGCGGCGTTGGCCACGAGGGCGTCCACCCGTCCCAGCTCGGCGACGAGCGTTGCGACCATGCTCGTCACCGCCATCGGATCGGCGATGTCGCCAGGCAGCGAGAGACCGCCGATGCTCTCGGCGAGCCGGGTGAGGCGGCCGTCGTCACGGACATCGTTGACGGCGACGGCAAAGCCGTCCGCTGCCAGGCGAAGCGCCGTCGCGTGACCCAGTCCCTGCGCGGCACCGGTGACAAGGGCGACGCGCCGCTCGCTCTGGTCCACGGCCATGTCAGATCACCGCCCCTGCGTTGGGCGACAGGACCTCGCCGCAGTAGGCGGAGCCCTCGGTCGTCAGGTAGTGCACGGCTTCGGCGATCTCATCGGGTCGGACGAGGCGGCCGAGCGGCAGCGTCCGCAGGTAGTCCGCCTTGCGCCACAAGGAGTCCTCGGCCAGCAGCGGGGTGTCGGTCGGCCCCGGAGCCACCACGTTGAGCCGCACACCGGTGGCAGCGACCTCCACGGCGAGAGACTTGACGAGGCCCAGCACCGCGCCCTTCGCCGCGACGTAGTGCAGGTCCGTGGCGCTGCCTCCCAGGGCCAGCTCTGAGGAGATGACGACGATGGAACCGCTGTCCCGGGCAAGGAGGTGCGGCAGCACGGCGCTGCAGGTGTTCACCGCGCCACCGAGGATGACGGCGAGCATCCGATCCCATTGCGCCTGCGTGATGTCGCAGACGTCGATGCCCTCCTCGTAGTACCCGGCCGCAGCGACGGCGGCGTCGATACGGCCGAACGAGCCCGCGACCTCGGCCGCTGCCGCCCGCATGCCGGCCGCGTCGGTGACGTCCTGGACCAGCGAGAGGTCGGTATCGCTGCCGCGCAGGTCGATGCCGGCCGTCCGCCAGCCCCGATCTCGGAACAGCGCCGCGGTGGCCGCACCGATACCGCTCGCAGCTCCAGTGACTGCGACGACCGGCGCGTCGGCCCCGCTCATGCGTCCTCGACGTCGATGACGGTGGGTTCGGTGAACGCCGTCTCGGCCGCCTCCCCACCGGGTCGGAGGACGATCGCCTGGACGACGAACCCGAGAATGGCCAGGACCAGGGCCATGATGATGATGCTCCAGTTCAGGTACCAGACGCCGGCGTACGCATCCCGTGGCCAGGCGATGTTCACCGTCTCGGCGATGATCCAGATCGCCGCGAAGTACGTCACCGGAGCCGACCAGCGTCCCAGCGAGACCGGGCCGGGAGTCCAGCGACGCCGCAGGCGGTTGACGGCGGTCGCGGCCACCGGCATCGAGTAGGACAGGAAGAAGCCGGCCGTCGACGCGCTCAGCAGCAGCGTGTACGCCTTGGGGTTGTGCACGAAGAGCAGCACGCCCGCGATGACCGCGGTGAGGCCGATGACGTGCCGAGGAAGCCGCTCGGGACCGGTCAGCCGGTCCAGGATGCGGGCCATCGGCAGCTCGTGCGCGCGGGCGCTCGCCCAGATGGCGCGCGACACTGCGGCTTGTACGGCGATCATGCTCGCCGTGAAGCCGATGGCCAGCATGACCAGGAGGGTGCGGCCCATCGCTGAGCCGAGCTGCGTCTCCAGGGTTGTGGAGATGGGGTTGGTGTCCTTGCCGGACATGACGTCGGCCAGGTCCGGCACGGCGAGCACCAGGCCCAGCGCGGCGAACATCACCAGCGCGCCGGCGGCGGCGAGCGAGAGCACGATCGCCTTCGGAAGGACGTGGCGCGCTGCCTGGACTTCCTCGGCGATCGAGCCGGCGGACTCGAAGCCGACGAACGAGAACCCGGTGTAGGCGATGACCGCGAGGAACGGGGTGATGAGCCAGCCGGCACCGTGCGCCGTACCCGCCCCGCTGAACAGGATCGAGAACGGGTGGTTGCGGTGGAAGAACAGCAGGGCGATGCCGATGCCCAGCGAGGAGATGAGCTCCGCGGTCATCGAGACGTAGAGCAGGCCCTTGAGGAACTTGCTCCCGATCATGTTCGCCATGGTGCCGAAGGCGAGCACTGCCAGGGCGAGGAAGCTGGTCTGCGTCTGCGTCAGCGAGTTCAGCCCGATGGCCGGGCCGAGGAAGGACGCCGCCGACAAGGCGACGACGGCGAGCGTGATGGTCAGGCCCCAGCTGTACGCCCAGTTGGTGAACCAGCCGAAGCGGACCCCGATCAGCTCGCGGGCCCAGGCGTACACGCTGCCGGCGAACGGCCACCGCGAGACCAGGTCGCCGAAGACGCCGGACACGGCGAGCTGACCGATGAGCACGATCGGGAAGGCCCACCAGAACGCCGGGCCCGCGATAGCCAGCCCGATGCCGAACACGGAGTAGATGCCGACGATCGGCGACACGTCGGAGAAGGCCAGCGCGAACGCGGACCAGAGGTTGAAGTCCCGCACCGGGGTGTTGGACAGGTCCACCGTGGCCTCGGGAGCGGGGGCGGCGTCCGACATGGAGGGCCTCTCTTCTTTGGTGTGTGGTGGTGCGGGGCTGGACATGGGTCAGGCGGTCGGGCGGTCGATCCAGTACGCGTCCGACGGAAGGACAGGAGCCGGGCAGGTTCGCGGCTTCAGGCCGAGCGAGCCACAGTGCTCGGCGACGGCCCCGACGGTGGTGATCCACATGCCGGGAAGTGCTTTCATCCGCTGGATCAGCCGGTCGAGCGCCTCTGCGCGCGCGGGGCGCCCCGACATGAACGGGTGGCAGCACAGCACGAACGCCGCGCCGAGCGCGTGCATGGCCTCGAGCTCGAGCGTCCACATCTCGAGGGCCTTCGCCGGGCTCTCGATTACGCCCGAGCCGATGAGATCGGGCAGGAAGGCGTACTGCTCCCAGTCGTCGAGCCCCCACCAGACGGGAACTTCGACGAGAGTTGCGGCACCTGGTCGCTCGTCGACCGCAAGGACGTACGCGTGGTCGGAGTCCATCAGCGAGGAGTCGTAGAGGAAGCCGCGCTCGGCCAGCAGGCGGGGCGTGTGGTAGTTCATCTCCCACATCGGCGCCCGATACCCGCGCGGCCGGATGCCCGCGACGTCCCACAGCGCCTTGAGGCCCAGGTCGATCATGTCGGCCTCGGTGCGCTCGTCCATGCCGACGGTGTTCTCGTGGAAGTAGCTGTGGTGGGCGATCTCGTGACCGGCCTCGGCGATCGCCCGAACGACGTCCGGGTAGCGGTGAGCGGAGAACCCCGGGACGAAGAACGTCGCCTGGATCTCGTTGCGGGCCAGCAGGTCGAGGATGCGCGGCACCCCCACCAGCGGCCCGTACGACTGGTGGCTCATCGGTGACATCCGCCGCACCGAGGTGATGTCCGCGGTCAGCACAGCGGCCTCCGCGTCGAGGTCGAAGGTGAGGCAAGCGGCTGAGGTGAATCCGGCGGGCCAGGCCACCGGCTCGGCCGGGGTGGCGCTGCTGCGCAGCTCGTCAGACGAACCCGGATCAGACATCGAGCTCCATCCCTCACGATTGCCGACGCCCCCGCGGCTACCGGAAGTATGTGGACGGCCCGCCCGCCCGACCATCCGACCCGGACGCAGGGCTTTCGCCGCCTCTCATCACGCGGTATGAATGGGCCTGTCACCGGGGACGAACCCGGTGACCGCCGGGAGCGGCTGCACGAGGCGAGGTGGGGTTGTCGATCACCGTGCGCGAGCTGCTCCAACTCCCGCACCTGCAGAGCGACCTGCTGGCCGGCGAGGCGGGCGTGGACCGGCCGGTGAGCTGGGTGCACACGTCGGACCTGCCGAACGCGTGGGAATGGCACGGCTCCGGAGAGCTGCTCCTCACCAACGGGACCGGGCTGCCGACCGAGCCCGAGCGACAGGCGGAGTTCGTGACGCGGCTGGCCGGAACCGGCGCGAGCGGGCTCGCGATCGGGCTGGGGATGCCCAGCCCGCCGCTCAGCGGGCAGCTCACCCGGCGGGCCGACGAGCTGGGGCTGCCGCTGCTGACAGTGCCGTTCAGCGTCCCGTTCACCGCCGTCGTGCGGGCGGTCGCGGATGCCAACGACCGCGAGGAGTCCCGTCAGGTCCTTCAGGTGGCACGGCTGTACGAGCTGCTGCGCCAGTCGATCGCAGCCGGTGCGAGCGGTCCGGGACTGCTGCCACGGCTGGGGCGAGAGCTCGGGGTGCGGCTGTTCCTGGTCGACCCGGCAACCGGCGCCTCGCTCCTCGAAGACGGGGAGGAGACGGCGTACGCCGCCGAGCTGGCCGCGGGGTTCGCCGCTCACGGTGGGGCGCTGCCCGGGATGTTGCGGCTGGGCCGGCCCGGCTCTGACCACGGAGACGTCGGCGCGGTGGCGGTCGCCGTACCGGCCGCACGACCGACCGCCCTGGTCATCGAGCCGCTGGGCGACCAGCTGCCGAGCACGGTGCTCCTCCAGCACGCCGCGGCCGGCGGCGCGCTCGAGCTGGCCCAGCTGACCGCCCGCCAGGAACGCCAGCGCCGCGCGGGCGCTGACCTCTTCACGCAGCTGCTCGACCGGCGCATCGACGAGCGTGCGGCCCGGGAGGAGCTGGCGGAGTTCGACCTCCCCTTGGCGGAAGCAGTCGTCGTTGCCGTCTCCGCCGGTTCCGAGGTCGCTGCGCGGACGGGAAGCATGCTCGGTCGCCAGCACCTGCCGCACCTGCTGCTCAGCCGCGGTGACCGGCTGTACCTGCTGATGACCGACAGCGCGCTGGTCGAGCCACGGAGCGGAGACTGGGCCGCACCGATCGCGGCCATGGGCATCAGCGATCTCGTCGGCACCGCGGCCCGGGTACCCGAGGCCTGCCAGGAGGCCGGTTGGGCCCTCGCCGCCGCGATCGCCCAAGACCGCCGGGTGAGCAGGTACGGCGAGGAGTCGATCCTGCTGCCCAGGACGCCGACCGAGGCCCGCTCGGTCGTGAACCGGGTGCTCGGGCCGCTGCTGGCCCACGACGCTGACCGCGGCAGCGACTTCCTGACCACGGTGCGTGTCCTCCTGGCGCACGACCGGTCCTGGCAGGAGGCGGCCGCGGAGCTGCACATCCACAAGCAGACCCTCGGCTACCGCCTCAGAAGGGTCGAAGGCCTGACCGGGCGCGGCTTCGCGCGGACGGCCGACATCGCCGAGTGGTGGGTGGCCCTGCAGGCGAACGACCTGCTGCTCGGTTCGCTACCGCCCGACTCCGATTCGACCCGCTGACCACCGTTCCGCGACGAAGGTCCTGGTCACGCGTCCCGCCGTACGAGGAGGGCGGCTCCGACGACCAGGGTCAGCACGGTGTACGCCGCGAAGAGCGCGAGGCCGGTCCACGGCGCGAGGGTGACGGCGTCTGAGTGCCGCTGGAAGATCGCCTGTCCGGCTTGACCTGGCAGGTACTTCACGATGTGCTCCTGCCAGCTGTGCGGGAGGAAGTTGGCGAGGATCGGCACCACGAAGAGCAGTGCCAGCACGGTGCTGATCCCGGCGGCGCTGTGCCGCAGGATGGCCCCGATACCCAGGCCGAGCAGTCCGACGATCGTGAGGTACAGCGCGCCACCGATGACCATGCGCAGCGACGTGCCCTGTCCGAGCGAGACGCCAAGGCTGTGCGTGTTCAGGACCGCTTGCACGAGGAAGAACGCGACGAACGTGGTCACGAACGACACGATCGCGATGACGACCGCGAAGGTCAGCAGCTTCGAGACGAAGACGAGGACTCGCTGCGGTGCCGCTGTCAGGGTGGCGCGGATCGTGCCGGTCGAGTACTCGGCGCTCATGACCAGGACGCCGAGGGCGCCCACGATCAGCTGTCCGAGGAAGACGCCGAACAGGCTGAAGCCGGCCGCGTCGAAGTCAGGACCGACGTCGCCCCGCGGCTGGTTGACGATCGCGAACGAGATCAGCACCGGCAGCCCGATGCAGACGAGCAAGGTCGCGAGCAGGGTCCACATGGTCGACCGGACCGTGCGCAGCTTGGTCCATTCCGAGCGCAGGACGCGCGGGAGCTGGACGGCGAGACCGACGTGGCCAGCAGGAGCCGTCGGCGCCGGTGACGCACTCGTGACAGCTGCGGACATCTCAGGCTCCTTCGTACGACGGGACGCCGTCGATGGTGGTCGGGGTCGCCTCGGCGTGGTACTCGACGCTGTCGCGAGTCAGCTCCATGAACGCTTCCTCGAGGGAAGCCCGTTGCGGAGTCAGCTCGTGCAGGACGGCTGAAGTGTCAGCGGCCGCCTGGCCGATGGCGGCGGCTTCCAAGCCGGTGACGTGAAGGGCGCCGTCGTCGGACCGCGCAACGGTTGCACCCCGCAGTCGAAGCGCCTCGGTCAGCGCGGCACCGTCGGGGGTTCGTACCAGGACTGCCTTGTTGCCCGCCTGCGAGACGAAGTCGGCGACCGTGGTGTCGGCGATGAGCCGCCCCCGGCCGATGACGATCAGGTTGTCAGCGGTCAGCGCCATCTCCGCCATGAGGTGGCTGGACACCAGGATCGCCCGACCTTCCGCCGCAAGAGCCTTGAGCAGGTGGCGCACCCAGATGATGCCCTCGGGGTCGAGGCCGTTCACCGGTTCGTCGAGGAGCAGCACGCGCGGGTCGCCGAGCAGCGCGCAGGCGATCCCGAGCCGCTGGCCCATGCCGAGCGAGAACGTCTTGGTCCGCTTCCTGGCGACGGACTCCAGCCCGACCATGGCCAGCGCCTCATCGATCCGGCGACGGTCGATGCCGTTGCTCTGCGCGAGGAAGAGCAGGTGGTTGTACGCGCTCCGGCCCGGATGCACGGCCTTGGCCTCGAGCAGGGCGCCCACATGGGTCAGCGGGGCGCGGTCGTGCGCGTAGCGGTGTCCGTCGATGGTGACCGTGCCACCGGTAGGCCGGTCGAGCCCGACGATGGCTCGCATGGTGGTCGACTTCCCTGCCCCGTTGGGTCCCAGGAAGCCGGTCACCTGTCCCGGCTGCACGGTGAAGGAGAGGTCGTCCACCGCGAGAACGTCCCCATACCGCTTGCTCAAGCCCTTGACCTCGATCATGGGTCTCGCTCTCGTCTCGTCGTCACGGCGTCGTGTCGCTTCACGATGCCACGCGGCGCCCGCTTCCCGCGCCAGGGATCGCCCTGACCTCGACCCTGAGCAAGCCCTGAGCGAGCAGTCGCTGACGTCCGGGCAGGTTACGCCTTCGCCTTCCGGCCGAAACCCGGGACGAAGCGCGGGGTACGGGCGCAGTAGGCGCGATAGCCCGGGAACCGCTCCGCGAGGTGTCGCTCCTCCCATCGAGCCTTGGCGTTGATCAGCACGACCAGCAGCAGGCAGACCGACGCCGTCAAGGGGCTGCCCGAGACGAGCGAGCGGGCCAGGGCGAACAGCAGCAGGCCGGTGTAGATCGGGTGCCGCACGAACCGGTACAGCCCACCCGTCCGGAGCACGGCACGAGCGTTCGGCAACGGCACCGCGGTAAGGCCCCGGCCGAGCGAGGCGGCCGCGACGACCATGAGCAGGATCCCGACGACCTCAGCGCCCTCGGCCACACGAGCGACCACGACGGGGACCGTCCACGTGCTCCCACCCGGGGACAGCACGATCAGCCCTAGCAGGACGAACTGGCCCGCGACCAGCAGCCAGGAGGTGCGACGGGCAGGCACGGTCAGCCGACGACCGCCGCGAGCACGGCCTTGAGCCTGCCCGCAGCCTCGTCGACGACCGGCTCCAGGGCCGGATTGCCGGAGATGCTCACCATGCTCATCGGGTCGATGGCTTCGACGACCGTGCCACGGTCGGTCTGACGGACGACGACGTTGCAGGGCAGCAGCAGGCCCACCGACGCCTCGGCCTGCAGCGCCCGGTAGGCCAGCGGTGGGTTGCAGGCCCCCAGGATCAGGTACGGCTCCAGGTCGGCATCCAGCTTGGCCTTCATCGTCGCCTGCACGTCGATCTCGGTCAGCACGCCGAACCCCTGGTCGGCCAGGGCGCTGCGTACCGCTGCGACGACGTCGATGAAGGGCCGGTCGACGACGACAGCCATGCTGTAGCTCACGGGGGTTCTTCCTGGCTCAGATCGAGCCGACGCGACCGGAACGGTCGACGACCTGGCCGCCGGCGGCGGACCAGGCGCTCATCCCGCCGGACAGGTTGACGGCGTCGTAGCCCATCGAGATCAGTGCCTTGGTCGCGGACCGGGAACGGTTCCCGCTGCGACAGACCACGACGACCTGCTGCCCGCCGCGTACCTTCTTCGAGGCCTCGCTGATCCGGCCCAGCGGGAGGTGAGCGGCCTGCGGGGCATGGCCGGCGTTCCACTCGACGCTCTCGCGGACATCGAGCAGGACGGCACCTTGGCGCACGAGCTCTCGTGCACCGGCTGCGTCAACGCCCGGCACCTTGGCGAACATGCCCATGAACCCCATCGCGGTCTCCCTGGCTCGGTGTCACGAATCATACCCCAGGGGGTATGTCGAGCCGAACGTGGCTGCGGAGCAGCCGACCGACGTCCACGGGTCGGGTCAGAGGGCGCCGAGGCCGTTGGGGGTGCCGTTGCCGGTAGGGCCGTCGTATCCCTTGACCCCGTTGCAGAGGTAGTCGCCGCCGCAGAAGCCGTTCGATCCGCCGACGACGTCGCGCAGGGCGCCGGTGTGGGCGTAGATGCGCTGGGCCGTGTCCAGCTGCGTCGGGTTGCCGGCGAGGCCGATCATGGCCGAGATCAGCGGGGTGGCAAGGCTGGTGCCGCCGACGACGATCCATCCGTCGGGTACGCCGAACACCAGCGGCAGCTCGTACGTGTCGTACACCGCGAGGCCCGTGTTGGGGTCGGCGAGTGCGGAGATGTCGGCGGTCGTGCGCATGAGGCAGTGGGCGTCCTTCTGCCATGCCGGTTTGGTCATCCAGGCGGAGCAGCCGCTGGACGCGCCGTCCCACGCGCTGTGCGCCCACGTGCTGCCGGTCTTCGTCACGGTGGTGCCGCCGACAGCGATGGACCGGGTGGCGTCGGCGGGGAAGGTCGCCGGCCCGAAGCCGGTGTCGCCGGTGGCGACGACCATCGCGACGTGGGGATGGTCGTAGTAGGCGGACTGTGCCGCGAGGACCCCGTTGTACTCGGGGCCGCCGTAGGAGTTGGACACGATCTTCGCGCCGAGCGTGACGGCCTCGTTCACCGCGGTGCCAAGGTCGTCGAAGCTGTTGCTGTCGGCCTCGACGAGCAGGATCTTGCAGCGCGGGCAGGCCGCCGAGACGGCGTCGAGGTCGAGGGAGATCTCCAGCGCCCAGCCGGGATCCGGCGCGGGGGCCGTGTGCCCACCGCGCTCGTTGACCTTGCGCAGGCAGCCGTTGCCGGTGGTGCACGCCGGCAGCTTCCAGGCCGAGCGGTACGCGGCCAGGTCAGCGGCGGCGTGGGGGTCGTCGAACGCGTCGACGATGGCGACGGTCTGACCGCTCCCCCGCGTGGTGTCGATGCCGTAGATGCTCTTGATGTCCGCGGGCCCGTACCCCGACGTGGGACCGGCGACAGCCGCCTTGGCCCTCGAGGTCAGCAGCGCCAGGCACGCGGCATGCCCCGGGGTGGGGGCACTGCACGCTCGCACGTTGACCGGACCGGGAGCCGCCTGCGGCGCCGCCCCGGCTGGGACGGCGACGAGGAGCAACGGGCTGACTGCGGCCGCGGTCATGGTGACCAGCCGGAGGCGGGGGCGGGTCACTTGGACTCCTCGGAGACGACGAACGAGGCGGTGGTGGTCTGCACGATCTGGCCGCCGGCGGCATCGGTGCCGCTGACGCGCAGGTCGACCGGGGCGCCGGCCTCGGCGGCAGTGGTGGTGAGCGCGAAGCGATAGCGACCACCTCCAAGCGAGGTGGCCGGCAGGGTCGTCCACGAGCCGGCGCCGAACCGCACCTGGACGCTCCCGGAGGTGATCGCCGAGCTCACGGCGCCCTGGATGTGCCCCAGGGTCAGTGCGATCGTGGACGACCCGATCGGTACCGCTCCGTACAGGTTCACCGGCAGCCGGACGTCGGCCTGAAGCAGGGCCGGCACCGTGCACGAGGGTGCCAGCAGGCAGAACCACGACCCGGGCATCGCCCCGCCGCCGCTGCCCGCGGACCGGAAGGTGAGCTCGGTACGGGTCGCGAGGGACTGGAAGGCTCCGCTGGGCACGCGGTTGACGTCGTCGATCACCTGGTACGTGGCGGTGCTCGCCGGCACCGGGAACACGCCACCGGCACTGTCCGGCTGGTCGGCCAGCAGCACGCCGTTGCGGTAGAGCCGGAACCTCGTGACCGGGGTGCCGTCCGCCGACGGCGTCAGGTCGATCTCATGACCGAGGGTGGTGTCGGTGACCGGCAGCAAGACAAGCTGCAGGCTGGTGGCGGTGCGGCACACCGGGCAGGCGAACAGTCCGGCGGGGTAGCCGTCCGTGGCGTAGGGAACGCCGGCTGCCAACGGGTTGCGCTCCCAGTCCACGGCGCTGGATGTCCCGCCCCTGGCGAGTCGCAACCCGTCGTTGACCGCTCCGGCGAAGGGGTCTGTCAGCGAGCCTTCGTTCGGCAGGAGCAACGCGGCCCAAGCCCCGGACGGCAGCGCCTGCACGTACTCGACCCGGCGGGTGGGCAGGTCCAGGGGCAGCAGGTTGATGTTCGTGCCGAGCTGGAACGGGAAGAACGGCCCCCGGCCGAACCCACCCTGATGAGTCGCCGCGTCGCTGAAGTACCGAGCGTCCACGGTGGCCAGGCTCCCGGCGGTGACGACGTGAGCNTGGTTGGCGGGCACCCCGCTGCTCGGGAAGGCGAGATCGTAGGTGTAGCCCGGACCTGGAGCNGGCGGCGACGCCAACGACCATGACGCGATCGAGTTCAGGGTGCCCAACGACGCTGCGGGGGGGCGCACCGGCGCGGTGCGGATGCTGAACCCGCCGGGCACGCCGATGCCGAACTGCGCCGCGCTCAGACCGGTAGCGTCGGCACGATCCCATTCCCAGGTCTCGCTGACCGTCGCGGCCGGTCGGGGCACACGGACCGACAGGGCCGACGTCGCCGAGCGGGCGTCCAGCGTCAGTGTCTGGTTCATGCCCTTGACGACGTAGCTGTCGAAGGGCACGACCGACGACGTCCCGGTCAGCCCGGAGCTGTCGAACGTGTCGATGTCCACGAGGCCGGCGTAGGTGCCCAAGGGGACGCTGACCCGGGCCTGCCCGTCGACCACCTCGACGAAGGCGTTGAACTTGGTCGGGTCGTCGACGCTCAGCACCTGGACGACCGTGAACGGTACGGGTGCCCCCGTGCCGTCCAGGACGTTGATGATCAGGGTGCGCATCGGGAACGCCGGCACCGCCACGGGCGGGGAGGCGGCGATGTCAGCAGACACCCGGCCCACTCCCGCGAACAGCGCCGGCTGGCTCGGCCAGCCGTGTGCGGCGTCAGCGAGGTACTGGCTCGCCAGCGCCGCGCCGAAGGCCTTGGCCGAAGCCGGGGTCAGGTAGCCGCGCTCCACGCCTGCGGACGACGAGGTCATCGTCACTCCCGGCAGCACGGGTGCGCGACCTCCGGTGAAGGTCAGCGCCACCGGCAGCCGGGCCGAAGCCCCGGCCTTGACCAGTGCGGTGACGTCGAACAGCCCCGGGTCCAGGTAGCGGCCGAGGTACGGCCGAGCGATCGCCGGGATCACGTACTCGTCACCGCCGACCTCGACCGTCGATGACACGGCAGCGACCCCGGACTGGGTGGCTCTCAGCACCGCCACGACGGGCCGGCCGGACCGCCCGGTCGACACGAGGACCCGCTCGCCGGTCACCAGCGTCGCCTCGCCAGAGACAGCCGTGGCAAGAGCCGGCGCAGCACCAGCGGGAGCCGGGCCTGCGGACGCGACACCAGCCGACGTGACCGCCGACGCGACGAGCACGGCGACGGCTGCAGCAGGAGCCAAGAACTTGCGCACGGCGAACCCCCGTTCACGTGGGCCCGGTCGCCCANGACGACAGTAGGGGACCGGATGCGCCCGCGTCGGCAACCACGAGCCAGGACCCGGAACGGCCCCGCTNTGGGCACTCTGAGTGAGCACCGTTTCACGCTGGGTACGCGGATGCGGCTCGCACGAGCGAGGCTCCCCCCGGCGTACGGTGTCGAGGTGCGAGTGCTCCGTCGCTCCGGCCGGGACCTGGCACTGCTGGCTCTCGGCCTCGCGCTGCTGGCGGCAGCGCTGGTCCCGATCCTGCTGGGCCGACCGAGGCTCCTCGAGCCCATCGACCTCGTGGTCTACCGGACTGCGGGGCGCGCGGCACTGCACGGGTGGTCGCTGTACGCGCCGTCCTTCCTCGCCCACTCGGGCGGGCACCTGCCGTTCACGTACCCGCCGTTCGCGGCGATCGTGCTGGTCCCGCTCGCGATCCTGCCGCTCGGCGCGGACTACGTGCTGTGGTCGGCGATGTGCCTGGTGGCCCTGTGGGCGTTGGTCCGTCTGTCCTTCGGACGCCTGCTGGCCAGATGCCCGGCTCGCTTCCGCGTCCTCGTGGTGCTCGGTCTGACCGCGGCCGCCGCCCTCACCGTCCCGGTCGCCGAGCACCTGACGCTGGGCCAGGTCGGGATCCCGCTCACCCTGCTGTGCGTCGCCGACGTCTTGCCCGCTCGCACCCGATGGCCGCGCGGCCTCCTCGTCGGGGTAGCGACGGCGATCAAGCTGACCCCGGGCTTGTTCGTCGCGTACTTCCTCCTCACCAGGCAGTGGCGTGCCGCCGCGACGTCAGCGGCGACGACGGCTGCGGCATGGCTCGTGGCCGCTGCCGTCATGCCGGCCGGCTCGTGGCGGTACTTCGTCGGCGGCGTCGGCTTCGACCCGAGCCGCGCCGGCGCCGTGACCGAGGTGGCCAACCAGTCGCTGTGGGGCACCACCCATCGGTGGTGGGGCTCGGCGGGCGAGCTCCCATGGCTGTGCCTGGCGCTCGCTGTCCTTGTCGTCGGGCTGCACCGNGCTCGGCTGGCGGAGCGGTCCGGCAACCGTCTCGCGGCCGCCTCGCTGGTCGGGGTGACCAGCCTGCTGGTGTCCCCCGTGTCGTGGATGCACACCGCGGCGTGGCTGGTGCCCGCCCTCGCAGCTCTGGTGGGTGACGGCCGTCGGCTTCGCCGCGCCGTGGCCGCGCTCGCCGTGTGGGTCGTGCTCCTGCTGCTCGTGCCGCACCCGGCTCCTTCGGTGGCCACCGGACTCGACGGCTGGTACGTGAAGTTCGTCCTGCACGAGTCGCTGGTCTACGTGTACCTCGCGATCCTCTTCCTGCTCCCGGTAGGAGATCAGCGACGCGCGAGGATCCGGTACCCGTCGATGGTGACGGCCAGGGTGTAGTCCCTGGCGAGGATCCGCGTCAGCAGGCCGCTCGGGTCCACCGTCCGCGGGCTCTGGAAGACGACGACGTAGCGGGGGCCGGCGTTCGACGCGAGCCAGCGTCCGAGCATGGGCAGTGCCCCGGGGACGTGCTGCACCGGCTCGTACCACAGGTACGGGTAGCCCGTGCCGCGACCGGAGTCGAGATAGGTCTCGGCCGCGCCCACGAAAGCGAACACCTGGCCGGCGACGGGGTCATGAGCGCGAAGCCAGTCGGCGATCGCTGTGTCGGCCGCCTGCCTGCGGTCACCGGTGAGCAGCACGGGTCGAGACGCCGCCGGACGGGCGAGGACGACCACCTGACCGACGACCGGGATCAGCACAGCGGCGGCCAGCGCCGTGATCGCGACCCGGCGAAGACGCCGGTCCATTTGGGCGATCGAAGGAACCGCCGAAGCAGCCAGGACCGAGAGCGGAGCAACCGCCTGCACCCAGTAGTGCGGATGACCGAACGGGCCGGTCGCTGCCGCCAGGACCGCTGCCGCGAGCCACACCGGCACCGGCCACAGGCGCCGACCCTGCCGCACCAGCAGCACCGCCGCGACGGTCGCCGCGACCAGGAGCCCGAGCAGGTCGGGCAGCACGTGCCGTACGGACGAGGCGAGCTGTCCGACGCGGTGCCCCAGAGACTGGGACTGCGCCACCTGCGCCTGGAACGCGACGACGGCGTACCAGGCGCGGCTCCAGCCGGTCGCAGCCCCCCAGGCCACGGCGAGCACCAGAGGAACGGCGGCACCGACCGACGAGGCGACGAGCGCACGCGGGCGTCGGGTGCGCACGGCATGGGCGACGGCGACGGCGAGGACCGCGACCAGCGCGTCGATGGCCGACTGCTTGACGAGCGGCGCTGTGCCGGCCAGCACCCCCGCGAGCAGCAGCCACCCGGTGCTACGCCGCCGTGCTCGCTCCCCCTGTCGCTCCGCTGATCGCTCCCCCTGTCGCCACATCACCGCGACGGCGACGCCCCAGGTACCCACGGCGGAGGCCAGCAGCTCCCCGTTGAGCTGGTACCCCTCGACGAACGGTCCCGCGAGGACGACCCCGGCCAGCAGGCCGGCGACCAGCCCGGCGCGCGGTCCCGCAAGCGTGCGGGCGCAGGCGCCAGCGCCCAGGGCGACCACCATGGCTGCGAGCACCGCTGCGAGCCGCAGCGCGATCGGCGAGTACGACAGGTCGGTGATCCAGCGGAAGACCAGCATCAGGGCCGGCGGGCGGTCCACCCAGGCCGCAGTGGTGTACAGCTGCGCCCCCGCCGCCCAGCGGTGGGCGACGTAGGCATAGCCGCCCTCGTCGGGATCCAGGGGGAGCCCCAGAAGGGGCACCCGGACGACCGCGGTCGTCACGGCGACGATCGGGACCCAGCCCCACCGAGCCGCCCACCTGCTCGTGGCCAGATGCGACGCCCGTGCAACCGGTCCGCCGAGAGCAGCCTCCAGGTCGACGACCTCGAGCCGGTCGACCACCGACGGACCAGCAGCCGGCGGGTCGAGGATCATGCGGCCTCGCTTCGCGTTGCGGCCTTGGCAGAAGGCCGGCCGGTCGGTCGCCGAACACGGTACGACGGTCCAGGTGAACCCCAGGCAAAGCGGAAACATGGGCCGTCGCCTAGACCCGCAATGACGTTCCTGCCCGTACGAGCGACGTATCGTTTGCGCGGTGGCAGGGATGACAGCGAGCGACGTGCGAGCGTGGGCCACGACACCAGGAGCGCTGCGCGTCCCCCAGATCACGGCCCTGTTCTGGATCATCAAGGGCCTGTCGACCGCGATGGGCGAGTCGACCTCCGACTACCTCGTGCACGTCATGCCGCCGGTCGCCGCGGTGCTGCTCGGGTTCGTCGCTTTCGTCGTGTCGCTGCTGCTCCAGCTCCGGACGGGTCGGTACGTCGCGTGGACCTACTGGCTGACCGTGGTGATGGTGGGCACCTTCGGGACCATGGCCGCCGATGTGCTGCACGTGGGGCTCGGCGTGCCCTACACGGTCTCCAGCATCCTGTACGCGGTCGTGCTGGCCGCGATCTTCCTGGCCTGGTCACGGACCGAGCACACGTTGTCGATCCACAGCATCGATCGGCCGGCTCGCGAGCTGTTCTACTGGGCGGCGGTCGTGGCCACCTTCGCCATGGGCACGGCGCTGGGGGACTTCACCGCGTACACGCTGCATCTCGGGTACTTCCCCTCGGCGATCATCTTCGCGGCAGTCATCGTCGTGCCGGCCGCTGGCTTTCGCTGGGCGAACTGGAACGCGGTGTTCTCCTTCTGGTTCGCCTACGTCGTCACGCGCCCGCTGGGCGCCTCGATCGCCGACGGGCTCGCCAAGCCGCCGTCGGCCAAGGGGCTCGGGCTCGGCAGCGGCTGGGTGGCGCTGGCCTTCGGCCTGGTCATCGTCGCGCTGGTGGCCTACCTCTCCCGCGCCGACGCGGACGTTCAGCCAGCGCCTCGCGAGGCGGGCTGACGTGCGAGGCCGCTTCGTACTCATGACCGTGGCGTTCCTCGCCGTCCTGATGGTCGCCACCGGCGCGGATGCGTCGCCCGGCCCGGTCCGGCGCTATGGGGAGGTCTGGTCGCCGCCGCTGAACCTGCCGTCGAACTACCAGCCCTGCTGCCCGAGTGCAGCTGCCTTCACGACCCTCCCGTTCACGATGGACGTCGGGGCGGCGCAGGAGGCGATCCTGACCGTACGGATGCGGACCAACTGGGCCGACAGCAAGGCTCTTGACCACACTCCGAACATCATCCAGCAGGGCCGCTTCGTCGCGTCGGTCGAGCTCAAGATCTCGATCCACAGCGGCCCGCTGCCCGGCGACCACCATGCACAGTGCCGCATCGCCGGCCTCGGCGGCGGTGTCATCGACGCGCAAGGTCCGAAGAGCATCGACATCGCCGACGGCCGCTGGCACACCGTCACCTGCATCAAGTACCGAGACGGCGTCGGCGGCAGCAGCGTCCAGGTCCTGGTCGACGCCGTGGCCGGCCCCCTGTTCACGAGCAGCACGCCGGTCGGGAACGTGACGGGGACCGGAGGCGTCGACCTCGGCGGTCAGGGACCCGTCGCCAACAAGGACTCCATCGATGGCGAGTACGCGTCGGTCAGCTACACGGTCGCGTAGGAACGGCGGCGGTGCTGCGGCACTACGGCTTCGGCGTGCGGCCCTCGCGCGGGTCGTGCTGCTCGATCTTGTCGCGCACGAGCTTGAGTCCCTTGGCGCTCTCGCGCTGAACCTTGCGCTGGACCCTGCGTGCGGCCCGCAACGCCGGGTGTCGCTGTCGTCTTGCCGGCGCCCCGACGCCACCGGCGGCCGCCGCCACCAGACGTGGGTCGCTCTGGGCGAACCTGTTCTCCATCAACAGCTGATGCGTCGCGAGCAGCCGCTCCGTATTGGTGGCCGCGCTCGCCTGGACGATCGGGCGCCGCAAGATGTAGCCGAACTCGTTGCTTCCCTTCACGTCCGTGACCGTCACGAGCTCGACCATCTCGAAACCGATGTCCAGCTGATCGACCGCGTAGCGGAGCACCGGGAAGAACGTCGACTCGGTCCAGCAGTGCACGTGGATCGACCGGGCACGTTCGCGGGCCACTCGCTCGGCGAGCTCGGTGCCCGTACCGGTGAAGCTCCGCACGACGCGCAGGTAGTCCTCGACGTGGGCGTCGTCCACCTCGCGGACCTTCGCGTCGTACTCCGCGACGAGGTGCTCGAGGGTGGTGGGCTCGCGCAGCCGGTCCGACGTGATGGTCATGTCCGGCAGCAGGAGCAGCAGGACCCCGCCGGGCCGAAGGACCCGATGGGAGTCCTCGAGCAGGGCCAGCGGGTTGGCCACGTGCTCGAACACGTGGCTCGCGATCACGAAGTCCTGGCTCTGGTCGCCAAGCATGCCCAGCAGCTCTGCGTCGAGGTCGGCCACCACGTCGGTCGTCGGGAACTCCGCCTTGTCTCCCAGCTCGGGGAACAGCTCGCGGTTCTCCTTGGGCACCCACCGGTCCAGGTACTTCACCGAGGTGCCCGGAAGCACGATCACGTACGGGTGGTGGCCCGGCCCGAGCTCGATCCCCTCGCCCCGAAGGTGGCGCGACAGGTTGAGCCGGATCTTGTCAGTGGGGAAGCCCCAGCCTCTGCGTTCGGTCACCGGCCAGAGGCTACCAGTGACCGCGCNCAAATTTGCCNAGCGTTGACCAACCTCTTGCCTGGCAACAAGAAACGACACGNCATCGTCGTGGGACGCTGTCCGATCGGAGGACTTGGCGAGGGTCGTTGAGGGGATTCGGGACCGTCTCGCCACCACCTACGATTCTGCACCAGCACGAAACGCAGCATGGGGATCGGGGCGCTCCGCCAGCACCATCGGCAGGCCGTCCCGCCTGCCGGATCGCACTCGTACCCGATTCGAGGCTTCCCCCATGCAGGTAGCTCCATGACGACGACGCTGGACGCTCTGCCGAAGGCTGTGCCCGGCGCCCGTCCCCGACGCAAGGCCGCGACCCGGCATCGCCGGCGCCGATGGCCCGTCGCGTGGCCGCTGGCCGCGCTCCTGCTCGGCTACCCGATCTGGTGGGCGGCCGGCATCGGCGAGCTGGTGTGGACGATCTTCGCCATCCCGATGTGCCTCCAGCTACGGCGTCGACGGCCGGTGCGCCTGCCACCGATGTTCTGGGTCTGGGGCGCCTTCCTGCTGCTGGTGTGCGTCAGCGCTCTGATGCTCAACATCCATGCCGACGACACGATCCCGTCCAACTCCGGCGGCGGGAACTACGTGGCCTACGGACTCCGCTTGCTGAACTACGTGTCCGTGACCGTGGTGATGGTCTACATCGGCAATCTGACCGAGGAGGAGCTCCCCCGGTTCCGCCTGATCCGCTGGCTGAGCGTGGTCTTCGTCGTGACTGTCCTCGGCGGCCTCGCCGGGACCGTGCTCCCCAACTTCGGGTACGACTCGCCGATCAAGCGCTTCGTGCCCGCGTCCTTGCAGGGCATCGACTTCGTCCAGCAGTTCACGCACATCGGTACGGCGCAGGTCCAGCAGGGCCTCGGCTTTCCCCGGCCGAGCGCCCCGTTCGAGTACGCCAACGCCTGGGGCAACAACTACTCGATGCTGCTGATCTGGTTCGTCATCGGCTGGCTGCTGCTCGGCAACAACAGGTACCGCCTGCTCGGCCTCGCACTCCTCGTCGTCTCCGTCGTACCGGTGGTGTACTCGCAGAACCGCGGCGTCTGGCTCGGGCTGGGCCTCGGCATCCTCTACGCGGCCCTGCGCCTCGCGCTGCTGCGGCGGTTCGGCGTGCTGTTCGCGATGACGGCTGTCCTCGTCCTCTCCGGCGTCCTGGTCATCGTCACCCCGCTGCAGTCGGTGATCAGCGGCCGGTTGTCGGCGCAGCACACGAGCAACGACCTGCGCAGCTCCCTGTCCCAGCAGGCGCTCAGCGTCGCCGCGCGGTCGCCGATCATCGGCTATGGCAGCACCCGTTCCACGATCGGCAGCAACAAGTCGCTGACGATCGGCAAGAGCGCCGGCTGTCCCAAGTGCGGCAACCGCGTCATCGGGAGTACCGGCCAGCTCTGGCTCGTGCTCGTGGCCCAGGGGTACGTGGGGGCAATCCTGTACCTGCTGTTCCTGTTCCAAGGGGTCGTGCGCTACTGGCGCGACTACTCGGTCGTCGGGATCGGCGGGACCCTCGTCCTCCTGCTGAGCATCTTCTACACGCTCTTCTACACCGCTGTCGTCTCCCCGCTCGCGATCACCCTCATCGGGCTCGCGCTGCTGTGGCGCAACGACGAGGCGCGCCGCGAGCAACGGGCCACCGAGCGAGCGGAGAGCCAGGCGGCGCGGATACGTCGAGCCACGCAGGCACGCGCAGCCCGGCTGGCGTAGCCGACCCGCGAGGTCACCCGATCAGGGTGATCCGCGCGCACCCACCGACCGCTGGGATGGGAGCGGGGTGGGATGGTCCGCGCGGCTCGCGAGCGGAGGGGGCACGATCGATGACGGGTAGGTCTGGTTCAGCGCGGGGTGCGGAGGCCACCAGTCAGCTGCCGCCGGTGTCCGACCCAGGGGCCAGCCATGCCCCGGCCGGTCTCAGCGTGAGCCGCGCGCTGTGCCGTGACCCGGTCGTCGCGGCCGACGTCAACGTCGCGAACCAGCCGAACTCCGTCGCCCTGTTCGCCAACAGCTTCGCCGGCAACTGCGAGGAGATGCTGTTCATCGACGCGGCCGGTGGCCTCCGCTGGCTGCGGCACACGAGCTCGCAGCCGATCGGGTGGGAGGTGGTCGACCTCGGCGTGCGCGCACACGAGGTGGTGGTGATCACGCACCCCACCGGGCTCCTCTTCGCCTTGGTCATCGTCGGGCGAAGCACCCTCCGTGCATACGTCCTGGAGGACCGTCCGGACAGCTCGAGCAGACCCGCATGGTCGGAGGCGAGGTTCGACTCACCGGTGTTCGCCTGCGCCCGCAGGCTCTCCGTCCAGTACGTCCCGCAGCGGCCCTTGAACGCCTACGCCTTCGCGTTCGACGGGGGACGCGGAGCGCCGGTGACGGTCACGGTCGTCGAGAGCGAGATCCCGGCCGAAGGGGCGAACCCGCGGACGGACGCGTACTGGCGGGTGAGGTTCAGCGCCTCGGTCGAGGACGCCCTCGGCGAACCGGACCGACCGGTGCTCTGTGCGATGGATGGACCAGCGGCCGACCCCGACGAGCTGCTGGTCTGGTCGCTGCGCACCGGCAGGGTCCTTCACGAGTCGAGGATCGAGCGCACGGGCAGGCGCGAGTACGCAGACGTCGCTACCGGTGTCGACTCTTTGGCTGGACTGTTCAGCACCCCCCGCGGTGTCGGATGCGTGGCCCTGGCGAAGGGTTCGCGCATCGTCCGGCCTTCGATCGTCGTACGGTCCCGCGCCTACGGAGAGGGCTGCGTGTCGGAACCGCAGCCCCTTGACCGCTACCTCGGGCAGGCACGCGTCTGGCAGGACGACCGCGGGGCCATGCATGTCTTCGGGCTGGCTGACGGGGGCCTTCGCGTCCTACGCCAGGTTGGCCTCGTCGCGGCGAAGCCCACCAGAGCGCTCCTGCCGGTCTGGGAGACCGCGCCGGGGTCCGCGGAGACACGGGTCGCGATACCGCGCCCGCTCATCGACGGCGTGGCCGGGTTCGCCCTGGACCCCCGCCCGGCCGCCCACGCCAGCGAGCACGTCCGCCATGAGGCCGGCACCTCGGGCGACGTTGACCGGTGCGCGATCTACACCCAGGACGTCGACGTGTCGTCGTGGCCCGGGTGCACAGTGCGCCGCTCGTCTGCTCGTGAGCCGCACCCGGTCAGCCGGTACAAGACGGTGCTCACCCTGGTCGACTCGTGCGGGCGACTGCTGGCCGACCAGGCTGTCGACCTGACCTCGGACCAGCCCGTCGACGTCGACGTGCACGGCACCTTCCATCGGACCAGCCCCGGCCGGCCGGCCCGCCTCGCGACCGACGGCCGTGGCACCATCGAGCTGCTGACGCTTGCGCGGGGGCCGACCACGATGTCGGTGGACCTGCACGTGGGAGGTGCGGCGGGCAATACGATCAAGGTGACCATCCGCGGAACGCCCCACTAGCAGGTCACGACGTTGAGCCAGCCCCTGTTGAGCAGCAAGATCCACCCGCCCCGGCCCCGCCAGGACCAGCTGATCCGCGCGCGGCTCCTCGGCGCAGTGTCGACCTCCTCGGCGCCGCTCGTCCTGGTCACAGGGCCCGCGGGATCCGGGAAGACCGTGCTCGTGCGACAGCTGGCCGAGCAGGTCGACGAGCCGGTCGCCTGGCTCGCCCTGGATCCACGGGACAACGACGAGTCGCGCTTCTGGACCTACTTCGCTGGTGCTGTGCGAGAGGCGGCTCCCAGACTCGAGTGGGCGCCGACCACGTCGATCACCGCGGTGCTGCTCGAGTCCTTGGCCATCGGGATCGCCGCAGCAGGACCCCTGTGGGTCGTGCTCGACGACCTTCACTTCGTCATCGACAGCCGGATCCTGCACCAGCTGGAGCAGCTGATCGACATGCTGCCGGACGACATACGCATCGTGCTCGCGTCCCGGACGGTCCCTGCCATGCGGCTGGCCCGGATCCGTGCGACCCACCGCCTCTGCGAGATCACCGGACGTGACCTGCTGTTCACCACGGCGGAGGTGGCCGAGCTGTTCGGCAGCACGGACGGCACGGCGGCCCAGATCCAGGCGTTCACCGGCGGTTGGGCGGTGGCGGTGGGCTTCGCGACCCAGCTGCCCGCTGAAGCCCGCCTGCCGGCTGCGACCCAGCGGCCGAGCGCGCGCTCCCGCCAGGCGCTGGCCGACTACCTCACCGAGGAGATCCTGCGTTCCCAGCCGCGGACCGTCCAACGGTTCCTGCTGGACACGAGCATCCTGGACGAGATCACCGTGGAGGCCGCCAACGACATCCGTGGGGCTCACGATGCCGCCACGCGGCTCTCGTACCTGGCACGGCACGACATCTTCCTCTCGGGAGTCGATGGAGCGGTGGGTGACGCGTGGCGACACCACGCGCTCGTCCGCGACCACCTGCAGCAGACGCTCGAGCGCGACCAGCCGGCCCGATGGCGGCAGCTGCACCAGAATGCAGCCGAGTACTCGCTGCGCACGCACGATCCGGACCGCGCCATCGCGTACGCCCTCGCGGCAGGCGATGTCGAGCTCGCGGCTCAGGCGATCCAGCACACCGCGTCGGCGTTCGCAGGGCCGGACAGCGACGGCTGGACGGCACAACCGCTGCGCTGGCTCGAGGCCCTCCCGGACGTGGCACTGCAGGACAGTGACGAGCTGCGGCTGCTCGCCCTGGGCCTGGCAGCGGTGTGGAGCCGCGACGACCTGGTAGACCGGTGGCTGGCCGCCCGAGGCAGCCGACCAGCAGGCGATCTCGAGGCGGCGTTCGCCGAGGTCTGGCAGGCGGACCGCGTTCGCGACCTTCCACGGACGGCCGTCGCGGCCCGCGAGGCCCTCGCGCTGTGCCAGCCCGGGTCCCGCTTGCACCACTACGTGCTCACTGCTCTGACGCCCGCAGAGCTGATGCAGGGGAACATCGACGCTGCCCTGAGGCTCCTCCCAACGATGCAGTGGCCGTTCGACAAGGGCATGAACCCGTCGTTCGGCTCCGCGCAGGAGTTCCTTCGGGCCGTACCTGTCGTCCTGCTCGCGGAGCAGGGAAGGCACACCGAGGCAGAGGGCGCGGTGAGAGCGCTCCGGCAATGGCTCGACCGGGCCAGAGGCGTCGGCTACCCGGGCAGCGGGCTCCTCGACTGGGNCACCGCGATGCAGGCGTACTACCAGGGTGACATCGAGACAGCGGCTGCCTGGACTGCGCTCCCGGGCGAGGAGTTCTTCGAGAGCGACCGCGACGAGCTGCTGGTCGTTCGACTGCATCTGGCCCGGGTGCGGAGAGCGGCCGGTGACCGCGCCACCGCGGAGCAGCTGGTCGCCGACCTGCGGAGACGGCTCGCCTCGTTCACCGACCCGGGTGCCTTCGGTGAGTGGGTCACCGCCGAGGAATGCGCCCTCGGGGTGCGGCCCGGCACGCCGCTGCCCGGCAGAGCGGGGCTACAGCCGCAGGTAGCCGGCTCCGCGCTGCCGCACGAGCCCCTGTCCCCCCGGGAGCTGGAGGTGCTCCGGATGCTGTCCAGCGAGTTCACCCTGCCCGAGATCGCGGCGCACCTGTTCGTCTCGTACAACACGGTGAAGACCCACATGAAGGCGCTGTACCGCAAGCTCGGGGTACGCAGCCGCTCCGCAGCCGTGGCGCATGCCCGCACCCTGGGCTACCTGGACGGCCGGCGCACATAACGGTCGCTCACGCCCTGCGCCAGCGACGGCGGCGGCGCTCGCGGGCGAGGAGCCGGTCAGCACGCAGCAGCTCCTCCACCGAGGCGTCGCCCCCAGGCTCCAGCAAGGAGGCGACGGCCAGGAAGAGCTGTGCCGTGGTCAGCGCGTCGCCGAGGGCGTGATGACGGCCGTGCTCGGGAAGCCCGAACTCGGCCGCAGCAGCCCCCAGCCCCACGTGCCCGTCGACGAGAGGACCGCCGCGGCGGGCGATGACCAGGCGCGCCAGCAGGTCCGTGTCGACCAGCCGGCCGGGTCGGTACCCGGTCGCCGCCAGCCACGGCGTCAGGAACCCTCGTTCGACGCCAGCGACGTGAGCGACGACGATCCTGTCGCCGATCTCCGCCACCAGCTCTTCGGCCACCTCGTCAGCAGGTCGGGCAGCGGCGGCGTCGACAGGTCGGATGCCATGGATGACGACGGTACGAGAGTCAGGGGCGACCATCGGGCGGACGGTGCGGTAGAAGGCCCGACCGGCCACGATCCGGCCGGAGTCGACGGGCACGAGACCGACGGACAGCACCTCGTGGACCTGCGGGTCCAGGCCTGTCGTCTCCAGGTCGACGACGGCGAAGGACGCCTCGCGCCAGGACGTCATCGGGGCCGAAGCGGGCCTGGATCCAGCTGCCGCAGCGCGCGTCCCACGACCCGGAGCGCGTCACGCAGGTGGCGACGCGCGAGCCCGGCCAGCTCGGACGGGGCGAGGTGGTCGTCCGGCTCCCGTCCGTCTTCGATCGCGTCGACCTGGTGCTCGAGCCGTACCGAGACCAGGAACTGGAACGCCTCACGGAGGTCGTCGATCTCGCGCTCGGGCAAGATCGCGGCGGCCCGCGCCGCAGCGAGGCGGCCAAGGGTGTCGGGCAGCATGCAGCCACAGCGGACGGCGAGGTACCGGGCGACGTCGACCACCGGTGCCACTCCCCCGCGCTTGATGTCCAAGGTCCCCACGTGCTCGCCGGTCGCCTCGATGACGAGATCCCGGACGAACCCCGTCGGCAGCCGGTGAGCCGCGGCCACCTGGCCGAAGACCTCGCGCACGACGGGGCTCCGAGCCGCCACGTCCAGCTCGCGTCGGGCGGGGACCCACACCTCGTCGCCCCAGACGGGTACGGCGTCGACCAGCGCGCCGAGGTAGATCGCCCCCTGCTCGGCGGTCGGGTCCGCGGCCCAGCGATGGACCGCGTCGGTCCACGCGCCGACCGAGCGTGAGAACCGAGGGTCGTCCGCGCGTACGCCGTTGCCGTCATGGCGCACGCCACACCGCTCGACCACTGCGAGCACGTCCGCAGCGAACGACCACATCCAGGCCCGGACCGCCTCGTCACCGTCCGGGCCGTCCCATGCCACGAGGCTGTCGAGGTCCGACGACGGGACCATCTCGCAACGGGCAGCGCTCCCGGTGACCAACCAGGCGAAGGGGACGGGCGGGTTGCCGTGCTCGGCAACCAGGAGGGCCACGGCCCGCGCGACGATGCTCTGGACGAGGACCGAGTACGAGGCCGTGACGCGGTCCGGCGCCCGTCCGGCCCGCTGGGCCTCCACCACCCCCGGCAGCAGCGACTGCGCGACCTGGACCAGCTGCTCGACGTCCGCGGCCTGGGCGACGGCCCGGCGCAGCCGAAGCGGTGCCCTCTCCTGCGTCGCGAGCAGGTCGACTTCTTCCACGACTCCGACCAGGCTGCCGTCGAGCGCGATGACGGGCAGGTGGCGCACGCCGTACGCCAGCATGACAAGGACCGCGTCGTCCGCCGTCGCGTCGGCGCGCACGGTACGTGCCGGCTGCGTCATCACCGCCGACACCGGGTCGGACAGGTCGCGCCCGGTTGCGAGCACCCGGTTGCGCAGGTCATGGTCGGTCACGATGCCGAAGGTGCCGTCGGCTCCGATCGCCACTGCCGACGACGCGTCCTGCTCGTGCATGAGCCGGACGACCTCGCTGATCGCCACAGCCGCTCTGACGACGACGGCGGGCCGAACGAGTGTGCCGACCGGCGGCGACACGGAGTCGCGGAGCGGGTCGGCCGGGCGGACCGCCTCCGCGCGCTGCCGTACCGTTCGCGCGACGAATCGCAGCCCGGAGCGGCCCGACAGGAGCGGCAGCATCGCATCGGCTCCGACGCGGTAGACGAGCAGGTCGTCAGCAGCCCGTACGTCGAGCCCTGGCGGGAGGTCGGTGACCATCGACGGGAGACCGACGACGTCACCTGGGCCGACCACGTCGATGACGCGGCCCTGGTCGATGAGCTCGGCATGCCCGGTCCTCAGCACGTACGCATGCTCTGCCGACGTCTCTCCGGCGCGCAGGACGTACGTGCCAGCGGGGAAGAACTCGATCTCCGTGGCCGCAGAGGCGGCCTTCAGCGCCTCGTCGGTGGCGGTATCGAAAGGCGGGAACCCCTTCAGGAAGCCGGTGATGTCGTGCATCCTGGCCTCCTCCGCCGTGGTCAGCGCGATCGTACGACCTGCTGCCTTCGAGGGTCGGGACCAAAGTCCCTGGGGCGTCGGGCGTCCTTCGTGCGACGCTCCCCCGCATGGTCGACAGCGCGGCGCCGGAGCTCCGCGTCCTCAGCCGTCCCGAGTGCGTGCGGCTGCTGGGCAGCACCGCGGTCGGCCGGATCGGCGTGAGCATCGCCGCGCTCCCGGTCATCCTGCCGGTCAACTTCGCCGTGTTCGACGGCAGCATCCTGTTCCGTACCGGACGGGGAACCAAGCTCGCGGCCGCGACGCAGAACGCTGTGGTGGCCTTCGAGGCCGACGGCTTCCAGCCGGACGGCACGGTCGGCTGGAGCGTCCTCGTCCGCGGGATCTGCTCTGAAGTCACCGACCATCACGAGCTCGAGCGGATGCGCCGCGTCCCCCTCGACTCGTGGGTGGCCGACGGCGACACCGACCGCTACGTGCTGATCTCGCTGACCGAGATCAGCGGCCGGCGCTTCGACGCGACGGCCTAGCCGGGCACGCACGGCCTCGTCTGCGAGACGAGGAGCCGGGTGATCTTCGGCGGCTCACCGATCGGCATGACCAGGCACCCGAGGAGCCGGCCAGACACCGAGTCGACCCCCACGTCGACGCCGCCACACATCTCGTACATGTAGTCGGTGCGCGAGCCGGGTGCGAGGGCGGTCGGGTCCAGCCGACTCGCGCACGCGCGGTCGTCGCAGTCACCCAACGAGACGGCACGATCCGTGTCATTGATGATCGGGATCGTCCCCATGTCGCCGGGCGGCGGATCGAACCAGCACGGGCCGTGAGCCGCAGAGACCCCGAGGAACACGGCGCACGAGCAGAGGACGAGGCCGACGATTGCCAGCCAGAAACCGAGCAACCACCGACCTCTTCGGTCGCGCTGCCACCACACGTGGTCGAGCGGTGCGGGCGGCCAGGTCGGGCCGGGGCGCCAGCCGAAGTACGGCCGCCAGCCGGGCGGCGGCTTCGGCCAGTCGGCCGGAGGTGACCAGCGCCGGAACCACCCAGGTCGATCCACCAACCCATCGTGACCCGGCCAGCCCGCCTCCTGGGTGGCCCGAGACCGAAGTCACACATCCCGGTCGAACGGCCGTCGCCGCCCGTTCCAGGTCGGGGTCGAGACGACCGATGAATACCCATCATGTCCGAGGGTTGGTTCGAGACGACGCTGGCCCGCGCCCAGGGCGGAGACGAGCATGCCTTCGGCGCCTTGTACCGCCTGGTGCAGCCGGGTCTGCTCAGGTACCTGAACGGGATCGCGATCGGCGCGGCCGAGGATGTGGCCGCCGACAGCTGGCTCGAGGTCGTCCGCGCGCTGCACGGGTTCACCGGCGACCAGCCGCACTTCGTCGCCTGGGTGTTCACGATCGCCCGCCGCAAGGCGATCGACCGCGGCCGGTACGAAGCCAGAAGGTTGACCGCTCCGCTGGACGAGACCGACTCGTACGGGCTGCTGGAACCCGACGTCGCCGACCTGGCTGAACGCGGAGATGCGACCGCTCAAGCGATCGCCCTCGTCCGGTCGCTGCCACCCAACCAGGCGGAGGTCGTGCTGCTCCGGGTCGTCGCCGGGCTGGAGATCGACCAGGTGGCCCAGATGCTCGGCAAGTCGAACGGCGCCGTGCGGGTGCTCACCCACCGTGGCCTGCGCCGGCTCGGTGCCGCGCTGGAGCCACGGCCGGTACGGGAGGAGGTGTAACGCCATGGACCGGTTCGACGTTCTCCAAGACATGAACGACCAGGCGCTCGCCGCCCTCGAGAGCTCGGCCCCGCTGAGCGACCTCGTGGCGGCACTGCGCGCCCCCGGCCGACCTGCGGAGCTCTCCGGGCAGGCTGCCGCTGTCGCGGCGTTCACCGCGCGGCAGGAGAAGGCACAGCACCAGGAGAAGACCGTCACGATGGAGAAGCTCTCCAACGTTCGGTGGTTGCCGTCGCGGGTGGGTACAAAGCTGGGCGCAGCTACAGCGGTCGCGATGCTCGCCTTCACCGGCGTGGCTGCCGCGGCGGTGACGGGATCGCTGCCGGCGCCGATCCAGTCGTTCGTGCACGCCCACCTCGGCGCCGTGACGAGCGGGCGACCCAGCGTCAAGACCAGCACCGCGCCGAAGAGCCACGCGGGGTCCGCACCGCACGCCGTCTCGACGCCGCCGTCTGCCGGTGCGACTTCCCCGGCTGGCGCGGCCGGGGCCGCAGCCTCGACGGCGGGGCAGTGCGAGGCCTTCATGCGGCACGTCGGCTGGCACGGGACGCTGCCGCAGGCGCCCGTCGCGACGAGCCTGCAGAAGGCGGCAGCGGCAGCCGGGATGACCGTCTCCGAGTTCTGCGCGCCGTACCTGGGGCACGGCAAGCCCACGACGACACCCTGGTCGCACGGTGGCCCGGGCAACAACGGTGGGCCAGCAAGCAACGGCGGGCCGGGCAACAGAGGTGGCCGCGGCAACGGGGCCAGCGGTGGCAGCAACGGGCCGCACGGATCTGGTTCCACCTCGTCCTCGTCATCGACCTCGTCATCGTCATCGTCATCGTCATCGACCACGACAGGGCACGGACACGGCCATGGCACCCAGTCCGGCGGCGACTCGCGCTCCGGCAACGGCGACCACTAGCCCACCTGCTGTAACAACCGGCGAGCCGGCGTCGTTCTCCGTACCGAGGGTCCATCCAGGACAGCCCCGCTGGAAACGTTGGAGGCTTTCGTGATCAGCAGCTTCGTCGGCGCCAAGCTGGCCATCGCCGCGGTCGCCGGATCGTTGAGCATCGGCGGTGTCGCCGCAGCAGCGGTGACCGGCACGTTGCCCGGTCCGTTCGCACACTCCGCGAGCATCACCGCGAGCGACTCGGCGTCCGCCGAGCCGAGCGAGTCGGCCGAGCCCAGCGAGTCGCCCGACCCGAGCATGTCCGCCGACCCCAGCGAGTCCGCCGACCCGACCACGTCGGCCTCGCCGAGCACGGAACCGACCCATCGCGCGGTCGGTCCAGATGCGACCGGCCCGGCGGCGTTCGGCCTGTGCCACGCCTTCGGGGGCGACAAGGCGGACCGCAAGTCGGACAACCCGTCCGTCGCGTACCGGAACCTGCTGGCCGCTGCGACCGCGGCAGGACAGACCGTCCAGGCCTACTGCGCCTCGGTCCTTGGAGTGCCGGTACCGACCACCACCGGCACGCCCGCGGACACGACGGACTCGACCGACCCGGCCGGGCACGACCACGGCCAGAACAACTGGTCCGGCAGTGCGTCCGGTAGTGCGTCCGGCCACGGCGGGCACGGCGGCCATGGCGGGCACGGAGGCCACGGCGGGCACAGGTAGGCGGCACAGCACACCACTGCACGGCACGGCAGCACCCAGGAGTCCCGCGGACGGGCGAAGCCGCGGCACCCGGTGCGAGGCCCGATCCCAGCCACCCCGCGGCTGAGGGTCGGGCCTCGCTTCGCGCATGCCAGACTCGCTGGCCATGGAGCATCTCGTGCGGACGAAGCCGGGCAGCACGCAGGCCACGGATGTCGTCGTCGACGTACCGCTCGACGTCCTCGAGGCCGACCCGTACCCCACGTACGCCTGGATGCGCGAGCACTGCCCGATCGCGTACGTGCCAGAGACCGGGCGCGTCTTCGTGACGACGTGGGCGCTCTGCGACGAAGCGGGCAACAACGACACGGTGTTCGAGCCGGCCAAGGACATCTTCAACACCGTGTACGGCGACCCGAACGTGATCAGCCTGAACGGTCCGGCCCACCGCGAGCTGCGCAACGCGATCAACCCGCCGTTCCGGCCGAGGGCGGTGGCTGCGTACAAGGAGAGCAGCCTGCGTACGACGGCGGCGCGGTACGTCGAGGCGATCCGTGACCGCGGTGTCGCCGAGGCGAGCAGCGAGATCCTCGAGCCGATCAGCCAGCGGGCAGTAGGCGATGTGCTCGGCTTCCACGACGTGCCAGACGGCACGCTGTCCCGGTGGTTCCACGACTACGGCGCCTATCTCGTCGACTTCGGCCGCAGCGACGACGTGGCCGCCCGCGGCCGGTCGGCGAAGGCCGACGTGGTGGGCTACCTAGCGCAAAGGATCCACGACCTCGTCGCGCAGCCGGACGGCAGCGCGCTGTCGCACATGCTGCACGACGGCATGCCTGCCGGCCGCACCCGCAGCGTCGACGACCTGATCGGCAGCTTCGGCGTGCTGATCGTCGGCGGGTTCCAGGAGCCCGCACATGGCATCGCGAACACCCTGCTCGGCCTGCTCGGTCGACCCGAGCAGGCCGACGTGGTCTCGGCCGACCCGGCCGGCTGGTCGGCCAGGGCGATCGACGAGGGCCTGCGCTGGCTGGCGCCGTTCGGCATGACCGAGAAGGTGCTGCGTGCGGACGCGACGCTGGCCGGTCTGGACTTCCCGGCTGGTACCGAGGTCGGGCTGATGATCGGTTCGGCGAACCGAGACCCGCTGCGCTTCGACGACCCGGACGTGTACGACCTGCACCGGGCGAGCAGGACGCATGTGGCGTTCGGCTACGGGACGCACTTCTGCATCGGGCACTCCATCGCCCGGGTACTCGGGCAGGTGGTGCTCGAGGAGATGTTCACCCGGCTGCCGGGCCTGCGCCTCGACCCGAACCGGTCCCCCGTGGTCCACGGCTGGGCGGTACGGGGGGCGAAGACGCTGCCCGTCGTGTGGGACGCGTGAGCGGTCGCCCAGGTCTCGCTGAGATCGACGTCACCAGTCCTACCGGCACGATCGTCGCCGCGAGCCACGACGGAAGCGACGTCGCGGTCATCCGGTCCAGCGAGGGCTGGGTACTCGTGTCCGACGAGTGCACGCACGCGAGCTGCCCGTTCACGACCGACGGCGAGGTCGTCGACGGCACGGTCCTCGTCTGCAACTGCCATGGCAGCGAGTGGGACCTCCGCACCGGCGAGCTCCTCGCCGGCCCCGCCGAGCTGCCCCTCGCAGTGGTAGCGCTGTCCGACGCGTCAGGCGCGCTGCGCCAGCCATGACCGGCCTCGGGCTAAGGCCCAGTGGTCGCCTTCTGCACGCCGTCAAGGGCGAGCCGCTCCGGAAGCAGCGCGCCCACGACGCAGCCACCAGCAAGGATCAGGTATCCGAGAGTGGGGTGGTCCGCGAGGACGGGCCCACCGGTGCCGCTACCGATGACGGCAGTCACGAACGCACCGGCGAGACCGCCCGCGACGACGGTCGGCGTGGCCAGGGCGCGGAGCAGGATCGCAGCTCCCCACGGCGCAGCGATCAGAGCGAACCCAAGGACGGCGTGAGCGCGGCCCCGACCGACGGGATCAGCCACCGCGACGAGCGCGGCCGCGATGACGACGGCGGCGGCAGCGGCAGCGGC
>JGI24140J50213_10000048_pt1 | contig 46281 bp, 37 predicted proteins | sample BarGraIncu00222A_FD_50213 | JGI IMG/M metagenome (IMG submission 50213)
CCTCAGCCCAGCCCTCTCCCGCGAGCGGGAGAGGGGGTCGGACACGGCACTCCCTCTCTCGCGCGCGGGAGAGGGTCGGGGTGAGGGCTGCCCGCGTCATGACGACTTCCCGAGGATGACGGCGCCGGTGCACAGGCACCGGTCGTACGTGACCATGCCGAAGCCGCCGACGAGGCCGAGCTTCGCGTCGGCCACTGTGCGGCCGCCGGCCTCGCCGCTGAGCTGGCGGATCGTCTCGGTCATGCCGAGAAAGCCGCCGGCGCAGCCGGCCTGGCCGGCCGAGAGCTGGCCGCCGCTCGTGTTGTTCGGAAAGTCGCCGTCGTGCGTGAGCGTCTTCGCGCGAACGAAGGCCGGCCCTTCGCCCTTCTCGCAAAACCCCAGGTCCTCGAACTGCAGCATGACGACGACGGGGTAGTCGTCGTAGGTCTGGACGAGGTCGATCGCCTCGGGGCGAACTCCCGCCTGCGCGTAGAGCTCGTCGCGGTCCATCAGCCAGCCGCCGCGCAGCAGCACCGGATCGTCCGAGTAGGCGTTGTGCCGCTCGATCGCGCCGCGAACGAGCACGTGCGCGAGGCCCAGGTCGCGCGCCCGCTCCTCGCTCATCACGAGAAAGGCTTCGGCGCCGGCGCACGGCATCACGCAATCGTAGAGATGGATCGGGTCGGCGATCGGCCGCGCGCTCAGGTAGGCCCCGAGCGTCAGCGGCACCTTGAACATCGCGTTCGGATTCTTCAGCGCGTTGGCGCGCTGCGCGACGCAGATGCGGCCGAAGTCTTCGCGCGTCGCGCCATAGTTGCGCATGTAGCTCGCCGTGATGAAGGCGAAGATCGAGTTCGGTCCGCCCGAGCCGTACGGGTAGCTCGCGTCGCGCGCGAAGTGGGAAAAGCCGCCCAGCATCTGCCGGAACGACTCGACGTGGTTCGCGTCGGCGCCGACGCAGGCGACGATGTCGGCGTCGCCCGCCTGCACCGCGCGCGCGGCGCGGCGCAGCGCCATCACGCCCGAGGCGCCGCCGGTCGGGATGTGGTCGAGCCAGCGCGGGGAAAGACCCAGGTGCTGCGTCACGCCGACGGCGGTGTCGGGCGAGAGCGAGAAGCTGCTGACGGTGAGTCCGTCGATCCTGTCCTTGGCGATTCCGGAGCGTTCGACCAGCGCGTCCAGCGCCTGGCCGACGAACCAGTGCGCGCCGTGCGTCGAATAGCGCAGGTACGGCACGGTCACCGGCACCGTGACCGCGACGCCTTCGTAGGATCGGCGCCGCACCGTCAGGGGCTCTCGTCGCCGTTCGCCTCGAGCGCGCCGTGCGCGCTGGCCGCCAATTTCAACTCCTTCTTGCGCCGCCGCTTCATCTGCCGCATGTCGTAGCAGTTCGTCGTTCCCGGCAGCTTCTTGGCCAGCTCGCGCAGCTCGCTGCGCTGGATCTTCTGCGAGACGGTGAGCGGCAAGGCGTCGACGAAGGCGACATAGCCGGGCGCCTTGAAATAGGCGAGCCGATCCATCGCGTGGCGGACGATGCTCGCCGCGACCTGCTCGGGCGCCGGAAGGTGCGCGGCCTTCCTGAGCACGATGCAGGCGAGCACCTCGTCGCCGCGCACCGGGTCGGGCGTCGCCGCGACGCCGCTCGCGGCCACCGCCAGGTGCTCGTTGAGGACGCTTTCGACCTCGACGGCCGAGATGTTCTCGCCGCTGCGCCGGATCACGTTCTTGCGCCGGTCGACGAAGTGGAAGTCGCCCTCGGCGCTGCGCCGAACGACGTCGCCGGTGTGAAACCAGCNGCCGGCCCACGCCTCCTCGGTCGCCTCCTCGTCCTTCAGGTAGCCGAGAAAAAAGTCGCGGCGCGCCGCCTCGCCGGCAGCGCGGACGAGCAGCTCGCCGGGAGCGCCGACGACGTCGGCGCCGCGCTCGTCGACGATGCGCGTCTCGACGTCGGGCTCGGCGCGCCCGAAGCAGCTCGTGCCGACGTGGCGCGGCTCGCGGTTCGCCATGATGCAGCCGGCCGCACCCGTCTCGGTCATCGCCCACGCCTCGAGCAGCGGAAAGCCGAAGCGCTCCTCGAAGGCGGCGTGATGGCGGGGGTCGACTCCGGCGCCGAAGCCGAAGCGCACGTGGTGCTGGCGGTCGAGCTCGCTCGGCGGCGCGGCGAGCAGCATCGCCGGCATGACGCCGAGGTAGTGCACGATCGTCGCCTTGCTGTCGCGAACGCTCTGCCACCACGTCGTCGGATGGAAGCGGTCGAGCTGCACGAGCGCGCCGCCCGAGAGGATCGCCGCCATCGACGAGAACGCCAGCGCGTTCATGTGGCTGAGCGGCAGCGGCGTGATGAAGCGCTCGACGTCGGCGCGGACCGCGGCAAGGTCGCCCAGGCCCAGGTACCACTCGCCGGCACGCAGGAAGTAGCCGTTGGCGAGACGGCAACCCTTCGGGCGCCCGGTCGTTCCCGAGGTGTAGAGCAGCGCGCACTCCGAGCCGCGGCCGACCCTCTGGCCGGCCAGGCGCGCCGGCGAGCGCGCGTGCGGGATCTGGCCCCGGACTTCCGGACGGATCGTTTCGAGCTGGACGTTCGCTTCGCCGGCAGCTGTGCGCAGCCCACCCTCGTGTCCCGGCTGCACCACCGCGAGAGTCATCTCGCTGTGGCCGATCAGGTAGGTCCATTCCGCCGAGCGCATGTCCGCATTGATCGGCACGATGCTGATGCCGAGCGAGTTCAGCGCCAGCCAGTGGGTGAAAAACGCCGGGCGGTTCTCGAGCAGGATGCCGACGCGGTGCCCATGGCCGTAGCCAGCCTTCGCGTACGCGGCGCGAAGGCGCTCGACTTCACCGGCCACCTCGCGCCAGCTGCGCGGGCCGGCCTCGATGCCATAGGTCTCGGCTGTCACCGCCTCGACGCACAGGAAATCGGCATCGCCGCGGCGGCGCGCGACGCGGGTGAAGGCCGAGTAAACGATCGCTGTCTCGCTCATATGAATAGCTGCACCGCCGGCAGCGCCGCGTCGCTGTTGATCAGGTCGACGCGCTTTTGCTTGATGCGCACAGCGCCGGCTTCGTCGATGGCGAGCTGGTGCCAGCATACGCCGACGAAGCAATTCATCTCGTCGCCCTGCGACTCTGTGTACTGGAAAACGGTGCGAACGAGGCGCTCGCCCGAGCGATCGGCTTGCGCGGGCTCGACCGTCGGCGTCTGCAGCAGATGGAGGCTGCGCGTCGGCGGCTGCTGCGAAAAGGCGCGCGGGCTCTTCAGGCGCTCGATGCGCAGCTCGCGCAGCAGCTTGTCTTCGTACAGGTGCGACGTGTGGTTCAACCCGTCGGGCTGGCCGGGCGTGAGCGGCACCCAGTAGTAGGCGTCGTCGGTGAACAGCGCGTTCCATTCCTCGTAGCGCTTCTCGTCGAGCAGGCGCGCCTCGCGCACGACGAAATCGATCAGCTCGCGCTCGGCGACGGTGTGCTCGGCGGTCGTCGTCATCGCCGCCTCACATCGTCAAGGTCATGTAGCGCGCCCAGGCGCGGTACTGGTTGCGCATCGAGATCTCGCTGGTGCCGGTCGTCGTCACGTCCGTCTTGCCGACCTCGTCGGCGTCGAAGTTGCGGTGCAGGCTGACCCAGTCGTTGCCGCTCGCGTGCAGACCCGCCTGGATGCCGCGGTACGCCTGCAGGTCGTCGTGGCCGACGACCGAGAAAGGCGAATTGATCAGGCGGTTGTACATCGTCGTTCGCTGCAGCAGCTCGGGCGGGGCGCCGACGAGGCGGAAGGTCCAGCTCTCGATCAGCGTCCTGTCGACCGCGATCGGCCGGACGACGCGGATCGCCTGGATCGCTCCCTTGATCGTCAGGTTCGGGTAGTAGACGGTGTTGTGCCGGGCCAGGCCGAGGATCTGCGCCGTGCGTTGCGGCCCATAGGCCGCCTTCATGGCGTCGTCGTAGGCTGGGATCGCCGAGTACTTGCTGTGGATCGAGAAGTGCACGCCCGAGAAACTGTGCCCATTGTCGAAGACGCGCACACCCATGTCCTCGAAAAACTTGTAATCGGACATGAACGGCGTGAACTGCTCGATCGCCATCGGCTTGGGCGCATCGGCCGGCTTGTCGATCCACATCCGCTTGGCCGTTCCGGCCGAAGACTCGTGCACGACCATCGGGTGCATCGTGTCGTTCAGGTTCTCGACGAACATCTTCCAGTTGCATTGATGCATGAAGCGCAGGCAGCCGCCGGCGATCTCGAGGCGGCCTTCGGGCGAGCGATCCGCCATGTTGTCGATCGACGAGAGCGAATCGCCGAAGTATTCCTCGAAGCCGGGGCCGACCTCGTTGAGCTTGGCGAAGATGAAGCCGCGGTACAGGCGCACGTTCTGCACCGTCACGAGCCCCTTCGCACTCTCGCATTCCGGCAGACTCGTTCCTTCGTAGCCGTTCTTCAGCGGGATGTTGAGGAGCGAACCGTCGGTGCGGAAGGTCCAGGCGTGGTACGGGCAGCGGAAGTGCTTGCCGGTGTTGCCGCACGGCGCGCTGACCAGGCGCGAGCCCTTGTGTGCGCAGCGGTTCATCAGCACGCGCACCGAGTGGTCCTGATGGCGGACGACGATCAGCGGCTGGCCGGCGATCTCGGCGCGCAGGTAGTCGCCCGGATTCGGCAGCTGCGAGTCGTGGCCGATGTAGTTCCAGGTGTTGGCGAAGAAGTGCTCCTGCTCGAGCGCGAACAGCTCCGCGTCGATGTAGAGGTCGCGGTGCACGCGGTCGCGCTGCACGAGGGCGCGCACGGCGGCCGGGTCGCCGCGGCAGCTTGAGGTCGTCGTCTGCATGTCCTGTGGCCGTTGTGTCGGGTCGATCAGGGTCGCCGTCGATTGTTCCTCTTCATGCGAGCGCGTGCCGCGCCAGCGCTGCGTGCAGCGTCGTTCCCAACTCGTCGGCGAGCGCCGCTTCGCGCAACTCGCGCAGTGTCGCCGGCGCGAGGGTCGTTCCGGCGCGCCGCACGACCGCCATCAGCATGTCGAAATGGCGGACGCCGCGCTCGTGCGTGTCGCCGTAGCCCTTGACGAGACGCTGGCATTGCGCCACTTCGACCGCCAGCTCGGGTTGGCGTGCCGCCGTCTCGGCGACGCAGGCGAGCCAGGCGACGATCGCCGCGTCTTCGGCGGCGAAGCGAGTCGTCGATCGACGCCAGCGCTTCATGGCGGCGACGGCGTAGAGCATCAGGAAGCCCGAGAGCGAGCTGGTCGTGACGACGCGCCCGCGCCGCGTNAGTCGCTCGACGAGGCGGCGCGGCCAGCCGGGTTTCTCGATCCATCGGCCGAGCGCGGCGGGCAGCGTCTCGGCGATCTCCTGGACGCGCGGGTGCAGGTACTCGTGGATCGCCAGCACCTGGTCGTCGCCGGCGCGCACTTCGCCGCGCACGCGCTCGAAGCGCGAGCCGCGCGTCTTCAGCGCCGCGACGCGGATCGTGTCTTCGTACGACATCCAGAGCGCCAGGTGGCGCGCCGTCTCGTTCAGCAGCCTGCCGTCGGCGTCGCCGGGAAGCGCAGCGATCGGCGCCAGTCGGTCGAGGTACAAGCCGGCATAGGCCGCGTCCTGGTAGTCGATCAGGCGGCGCAGGCCCTCGCGCAGAGTCGTACGCGCGAGCGCCGGAAAGTCGCGCCCGACTCGTTCCAGAAGCGCCCGCACGCGAGCATCGACGGGCCCGGCGACGACGACCGGCACCGTCGACGCGGAAACGGGCGCCGCTCCGGGCGCATCCGTCGTGCCGTCGAGCGCGGCCGCCGCGGGTGCGGCCACCGTCTCGCCGTGTGCCGGGTCGACGTGCGCCGCCGCACCCGCAGCCGTTCCGGTGGCGTGCGCATGCGCGATCGCGAACGCCTTCAGGCTGGGCGCGACGCCGACGCCGCCGCGCCCGATCGTCGCCTCGAACTGGGCCCGGCTGAAGGGCAGCACGCCGGTGCCGGCGAGCGCACCGAACAGCACCGCGCTGATGACGCTGCCGCTCTGCTCGGCCGCCTCTGCCATGTCGAAGCGGACGAAGCGTTTCGCCGCCGCCGCGGCGTGGGCGATCAGGGTGGCGCTGTCGGCCCGGCCGTCGCCGAGCGCGCTCTTCTCGGCGATCGAGTAGACGCGGTGGGTCGAGGCGATCAGCGTCGTCCGCTCGCGGGTGACGAGGCCGCGCTGCACGGCGCGCCCGCATTCCATCAGCTCCGAAGCGAGCACGACGTCGACGTCGCCGGGCAGCGGCATCAGCGCCAGCACCGGCGTTCCGCCATCGATCTCGGCCTGCCGCTGCGGATAGAGCTCGACGTAGTAGATCGTCGCCCCGGTCCGCTGCGCGACGCCCGGCACCGAGGTCGTCTGCGCGAAATAGCCGTTCTGCTCGCCGAGGTCGACGATCCAGTCGGCCAGCACCCCGCCGCCTTCGCCGCCCATGGCCATGATGGCGATCTTCAGAGGCTGGACGCTCACGNCTAGTTGCTCCATCGTTCTTCGCACGCGGCGGTCAGCGCGGCAAAGGCANGTCCGGGCAGACCGGAGCACTTCGCTGAGGCATGAGCCCCCAGCGGGTACCGCCTGCCGCGACGCTCGGACACTGCCAGGCCTTTCGTGATCAGATCACCGAACATCGCTTCGCCTCAGAACGCCAGCCGCGCCCGCGCCCGCGCGTCGCGTCGCTGCAGCCAGCCGATCACCGCCTGGCGCACGTGCACAAGCCAGCGGTCCCAGCCGCTCGGGTTGCTGACGATTCGCGCCTTGTAGAACGACGGGCAGAGCACGGCCGCGTGCGAGACCTCGCCGCAGACGCCGCAGCCGACGCAGGTGTCGAGCACGGTCGCGACCGGGTCGCTGCGCAGCGGGTCGGGGTTCGGCCTGATCGACAGCGACGGGCAGCCCGACAGGCGGATGCACGAGTGGTCGCCGGTGCAGGTGTCGGCGTCGACGCCGAAGCGCTCGCGCACGACCCGCTCGCCGGCGGCGATCGCCTGCTTGACGAGCGGCTTTTCGCGGCGCTGCTTGTTCAGCTGGCATTCCGACTGCGCGATAAGAACCTTGGGGCCTTCTTCTTTCGTCGTCAGCGCTTCCTTCAATGCGTCGCGCATGCCGGCGACGTCGTAGGTACGCCGCAAGGTGCGAACCCAGTGGACGCCGACGCCGCGCACCGCCTGCTCGATCGCGTGGCCGGTGCTGCGCGTCGGCGGGCCGGATTTCGACGACAGGATGTCCTGGCCGCCCGTGGCCGAGGTGTAGTTGTTGTCGACGACGATCGTCAGGTTGTCGCTGCGGTTGAAGACGGCGTTGGCGATGCCGCTCGTCAGCCCGTTGTGCCAGAAGCCGCCGTCGCCCATCACCGAGATCGCACGCTTGCCCGACGGCGTGTTGAACGCCGAGGCGGCGGCCGTGCCGAGGCCGTAGCCCATCGTCGTGTTGCCGAGGTGAAAGGGCGGCAGGATCGAGAACAGGTGGCAGCCGATGTCGGCGCTGACGTGATGCGCGCCCAGCTCGCGCTCGACCAGCTTCATGGCGCTGAAGATCGGTCGCTCCGGGCAGCCGGTGCAAAAGCCCGGCGGGCGACCGTGCACGCTGGCGGCGAGCGACACCTCGGTCGCGAGCGGGATCACCTTCGGCATGCGCGCCGGCTTGGCTGCCGGCTCGATGCGGCCGACGTGCTCGAGGAAGGCGCGCGTTCCCTTCAGCACCTCGGCGCCGGTGTATTCGCCCGCCGGCACGAGGAAGTCCTTGCCGTGCAGCGCTGTCTGGAGGTCGGCCTGGCGCAGGATCGTCGCCAGGTTCTGCTCGATGTGGTTCGGCTGGCCTTCCTCGACCAGCAGCACGGCGCGCCTGCCGGCGCAAAAGCGCGTCACTTCCTTCGGCACGAGGGGATATGCCACGTTCATGACGTAGAGCGGGACCTGCGAGTTGCCGTAGACGTCGGCAAGGCCGAGCCGCTCGAGCGCGCGCACGAGAGCGTTGTACATGCCGCCCTGGACGATGATGCCGACGTCGCCGGCGCTCTCGGCGAAGAACTCGTTGAGGCCGCGCTCCTCGATGAAGCCGAGCGCCGCGGGCCAACGCTCGTTGATCTTCTCCTGCTCGTGCAGATAGGTCGCGGGTGGCAGGGCGATGCGCGAGGTGTCGCGCCGCGGCGTGGCCAGCGCATCGCTCGGCGTGAAGCTCGCGGTCCGGTTCGCGCCGGCGACGAAGTGGCCGTGCACGTGGCAGGCGCGGATCCGCAGCAGCAGCATCACCGGCGTGTGGCTCGCCTCCGACAGCTCGAAGCCGCTCTTCACCGCCGCGACCATCGATGGCAGGTTCGGCCGCGGGTCGAGGAGCCAGATCTGCGACTTCATGGCGAACGCGTGCGTGCGCTCCTGCATGATCGACGAGCCCTCGCCGTAGTCTTCGCCGACGATGACGAGGGCGCCGCCGGTCACGCCGCCCGAGGCGAGGTTGGCGAGCGCGTCGGCGGCAACGTTGACGCCGACGGGGCCCTTGAAAGTGACGGCGCCGCGCAGCGGGTAGTTGACGGAGGCCGCCAGCGTCGCCGCTGCGGTCGCCTCGCTGGCCGAGTTCTCGAAGCGGATGCCGTGCTCCGCGAGGATGTCCTGCGCGTCGGCGAGCACGTCCATCAGGTGCGAGATCGGCGCGCCCTGGTAGCCGGCGACATAGGAAACGCCGGACTCGAGCAGCGCCTTGGTGACGGCGAGGATGCCCTCGCCGCGAAACACCTCGCCGGCGCCCAGGCGCAGCTTCTTGACCTCTTCGACGAACGAACGCTCGGCCATGGGTTCCTTGGGTCTCTACCTATGCGCCCGGCGCGCACCGGAGCTATATTAGTTGAAGTGCGAACATATTCAAAATCATGTTTTACCCGAGCCGGACGGCGCCCGGCCCGGTCGGGGGCGGGCCGGTGACGCGTCGCTTCGTCGACGGCTACCTCGCCGCCCTGCTCGCCCAGGCGAGCCACCTGATCTCCTCCGAGTTCCACGAGGTCGTGCGGGCGCACGACCTGTCGGTCTCCGAGTGGCGCGTGCTGGCGAGCCTGGCCGGCGGCAAGAAGATCAGCATCGGCCAGCTCGCGCAGGTCGCGGTGCTCAAGCAGCCGACGGTGACGCGGCTTCTCGACCGGATGGAGGCGCGCGGCCAGGTCGAGCGCCTCGGCCACGACGGCGACCGCCGCGTCACGCTGGTCCGCATCACGGCCGCCGGCAGCCGCACGGTCGCCAGGCTGATCGCGCTGGCGCGTGAGCACGAACAGCGCGTGCTCGAGCCGTTCGGCCTCACGCGGGCCGAGGAGTTGAAAGCGACGCTGCGCCGCATCATCGAGCTGCATGGCGAGCCCTGATGGCAGGGCAGCTTCAGGACAGCGTCTCGTCGGCGGCCGGCCGCCACAGGTCCGCGTGCTTGAGCACGCCGAGCGTGCGCGCCAGCGCGTCGAGGCGATACGCGGCGACGTCGCGGCCGACGTAGTCGTAGAAGCCGCTGCCGCTCTTCAGGCCGAGCCGGCCCTCGGCCACCATCCGGCCGATGATCGCCGGCGCCGCATAGCGGTCGGCGTCGATCGACGCCGCCATCTCGCGGCTCGCGTGGTGCAGGATGTCGGCGCCGCCGAAGTCGATGAACTCGACGACGCCGAGCGCCGCGAAGCGGAGGCCCAGGCCGTAGCGCGTCGCCTTGTCGATCTCCTCTGCGCTTGCCGCGCCCTCCTCGACCATGCGCGCCGCCTCGTTCATCACGAGCGCCTGCAGGCGCGGCACGATGTAGCCCGGCGTCGGCCCGCAGACGACGGGCAGCTTGCCGATCGATCCCAGCAGCGCCTTGGCGTGCTCGAGCACGGCGGGCGACGTGCCCGCGTGCGTACTCAGCTCGACCACCGGGATCAGGTACGCCGGGTTCAGCCAGTGCATGTTGAGGAAGCGCTCGGGCCGCTCGACGCACTCGGCGAGCTGCGTCACGAGAATGCTGCTTGTCGTCGAGGTCAGGATCGCGTCGGGCCGGCAATGCCGGTTGATCTGCGCGAAGGCTTCGCGCTTGGCGTCCATGCGCTCGGGAACGCCCTCGAACACCAGCTCGGCGGCGGCCAGTGCGGCCGGAGCGGCTTCGGCCCGCACCAGTTCGACGCGAGCGGCGAGCGCGTCGACCTGGTCGCCGCGCAACGCGCCGAGCCGGGCCAGGCCGTCGAGGCTGGCGCGGACCTCGGCCTCGGCTTCGTCGCGCAGGCGCTGCCAGGCCTCGGCGCTGCGCGGGCGCAGGTCGATCAGCGAGAGACGATGGCCGGCCCAGGCGAACGCGATCGCGATGCTGCGGCCCATGCGGCCGGCGCCGACGGCGGCAAAGCGGGGAGGCCCGTCAACGGCGTTCATCTTCATTCGCCGTCATGCAGTCGCCGGCGCACTTCGTCGCGGCCGAGGCCGGCGAGGCCGAGCACCTCGAACGTGCGCGGGCCGCGGCGCAGGTCGCGGCCGAGGAAGCCGCCGACGATGGCGAGCAGGCCGTGCGCAATCGGCGCGTCGACGCCGGCGAAGCGCGCCGCCGAGGCGAGGAAGGCGAGGCCCAGCTCGGTGTCTTCCGTGATGTAGCGGTGCCGGTGCAGGTCGATGTGCTCGCGCCAGTCGCCCGACTTGACGAGCTGCTTGTGTGCGTCGCCGTACATCCAGCGGTCGTTGGCGTAGTGGTCGGCGAGCGGGTAGTGCGGTGCGCCCCAGCCGAACGCCTCGCGCACGGCGATGCGCTCGCGGTCAAGCGCGTCGGTGACGGCGCGCACGGCGGGCTGCGTTCCCTCGTTGTGGATATCCCAGCGGTCGAAGTGCTGCAGCGGCGCTGCGTTCATCACCATCAACGGCGGGTGGATCACCGGGCCGGCGTTCATCAGTGCGCCTGACAGCGCGTCGCCGCAAGGATGGACGCTCGGATAGGCGTGGCGGATCACCTCGATTGCCCGATCCGCGTCGCGCGCCGGATAGACGCCGGTCGGCAGGCGGACGGCCCGCGCCGAGACGTTGACCTCGCGCTCGCCGTGCTTCCTCGCCAGGTACGGCAAGGTGCCGGTCTCGGCCCAGGCGACACGCGCCGAACTGCCGGCGCGGCGCGCGATCTGCGCCATCACGTAACTGCCGAAGGTTCCGGGCGGCAGGAAGACGACCTGGCCGTCTTCCAGGTGCGGTGCGAGCGCGCGGGCGATGTCGTCCTGGGCGATCGCCGGCGAGGGGACCACGATCAGCTCGGCACCGCGAACCGCGGCGCCGATGTCGGCCGTCGCCTCCGCGATCACCACCTCGCGAACGCCGGCAGCATCCTTTAGGACGATGCTGCGCTCTTCGACGAGCGGTGCCAGTGCCGCAGCGTCGCGGCGCCAGAGGCGGACCTCGTGGCCGGCTTCGGACAGGTCGGCGGCAGCGGCGTAGCAGCCGTGGCCGCCGCCGAGGATGGCTATCTTCATGGGTGAAACGCCTTCGACGAAAGATCGCCGCGGCTGGGCGCCTCCGGTGGATGCCAGGGTTCGGGCGATGCGCTCACCGCGGTATTAGTTTAATTGGAAACCTATTCAAAATCATGTTTTACCCGATGAACAGCCGCCCGTTCCCGGGCGACCGGCTGTCGAGCCCGGCGGTGCGCAGCAGGTCCCAGAAGCCGGCCGGCGAGCTCGAGACGACCGGAACGCTCAAGCGCGCTTCGACGATGCGGATCGCGTCGAGCGTGAGCAGGCCGCCGCAGGAGATCAGGATGCCGTCGGACTCGGGCCGGGCGCGATGGGTCTCTTCGCAGAGGCGCACGAGCGTCTCGGTGGGGACCTGCGCGACGGCGTCGACGCTGGTGATCGCGAGGCCTTGGACCGTCGTCGCGACGATCCCGCTCGCTTCGAGATAGGTCGCGAGGCGGGCGTTGACCTCGTCGATGTAGGCGGTGGCGACCGCGACCTTCGAGAGGCCCAACGCACGGATGCCGCGAACGATCGCGTGGCTCATCGTCGTGCACGGCAAGCCGGTGCGGCGCGCCATTTCCGCTTCCAGCTCGTCGTTGAACGCCGCGCCACGATAGAAGCTCAGCGACGTTCCCATCAGCGAAATCGCCCGCGCCCCGCTCGCTGCGAGCTCGACGGCGAGCTCGACGACGCGATCGATCACCTCTTCGTAGCCACGCGTCGAAATCTCGGCCAGGCCGAGGCCGCGTGCGATGAAGCGCACGCGGTCGCCGTAGAGCGCCGGCCCGTCGAGGGGAACCTCGCCCGCGCGCGGCGGAACGATCAGGCCGAGGCAGGGCGCGGCGTCGAGGCTCAGCGGCGACATGCGCATACATTACTACGCGGCCAGGGACCCCAGTCGCGGGGAGAGAAGAAGATGAAGGACGAGCTCGTCTATCCGCACGAGAACTCGCTCGGCGCGATCACGCTCGTGCTCGGGCTGATCGTCTGGGTGCTCATCGTCGTCGGCACGGTCGGCCTGGCGCTCATTTACCTGCTGATCGGCTTCCTGTTCTACCTGTTCGCCAAGTCGGCACTCATCTCCTGGCTGCGCGGCAACGGCGTGCTGCTCTCGTCGGCGCAATTGCCCGACCTGCGCGTGCGCTTCGACGCCTGCTGCGACAAGCTCGGCATGACCGAGAAGCCCGAGGCCTACGTGCTGCAGGGCAACGGGCTGCTCAACGCCTTCGCGACGCGCTTTCTCGGCCGCAACTTCGTCGTCCTCCTTTCCGACATCGTCGACGCGATGGACGGGCACCCCGACGGCGTGAACTTCTACATCGGCCACGAGCTCGGCCACGTTCGCATGAAGCACCTCACCGGGCAGCTGCTGCGCGCGCCCGTGCTCTGGCTGCCGCTGCTCGGCGCCGCCTATTCGCGGGCCAAGGAATCGACCTGCGACCGGCACGGCCGCGCTTGCTGCGCGTCGCCCGAATCGGCAGCACGCGCCCTCGTCGCGCTGGCCGCAGGTGCCCAGCGCTGGAAGCAGGTCGACCTGCCCGCCTTTGCCGGGCAGGCGGTGCTGAGCAAGGGCTTCTGGATGTCGTTTCACGAGCTGACCGGTGGCTACCCGTGGCTCACCAAGCGCGTCCTTCGCGTCCTCGACCCGGCGGCGCAGATCCCCGGGCGCAACGCATTCGCCTACTTCTTCGCGCTGTTCGTCCCGTACGCGGGACGGGCCGGCGGCGCCGGCGGGGTGATCGTCGTCGCCGCGCTCATCGGCGTCCTCGCCGCGGTGGCGCTGCCGGCGTACAAGGACTACGAGGCACGCGCCCGCCTGACCGGCGCGTTCATCGCGAGCGTGCCGGCGCGCGAGGCGATCGCTGCCTACTACGCTGAGCACAAGGCGCCGCCCGAATCGATCGAAGCGGCCGGCATACAGCCGACGCTTCCCGACGGGACGCAACTCTCGGTCGACGCCGACAGCATGGAGCTCACCGTCGAGACGCCGAGCGGACAGCTCGTGTTCACGCCGCGCCCGCAGGCCGACGGAACCATAGGCTGGCAATGCGCTGTCGGCGAAGGCGTGCGGCCGGCGCGGGCGCCGACGCTGTGCCGCGGGCGCAGCTCCGACACGGTCGAGCTGACGAAGTAGCTTGCGGCCCGACGGCGGCGCCGCCCACACCGCGCCGGCGCGACGTATGACAATCGGGCGACGCTGGCGCTGAGCGGCGGAGCGACTCTCCCTGCGCCCGGTCAGGTCACCGGGCAGACGACAACGGCGAAAGGCTTGCCATGATCTTCGAGCAGGTTGCCACGGGAGGCTGCCAGTCGTACCTGATCGGCTGCAGCGAGACGTGCGCGGCGGCGCTGATCGACCCGGAGATCAGCCAGATCGACCGCTACCACGCGCTCGCCGCGCGCGACGGCCTGCGCATCCGCTTCGTCATCGACACGCACACGCATGCCGACCATTTCTCGGCGACGCGCCAGCTCGCGCGCGAGCTCGGCGTGCCGACCGTCATGCATCGTGCCAGCCCGGCGCCGTTCGTGGACATGCGCGTCGACGACGGCGAGACGATCGTCGTCGGCAAGCTCCGGCTGCGCGTCCTGCACACGCCGGGCCACACGCGCGACTCGATGTGCCTGGTCGTCGACGACGTCCTGTTCAGCGGCGACACCTTGCTGATCGGCGGCACCGGCCGCACCGACCTGCCAGGCGGCGACCCGGAGGCGCTCTACGACAGCCTGTTCAATCGCGTCCTCAAGCTCGACCCGGCACTGAAGGTCTATCCGGCGCACGACTACAAGGGGCGCAGCCACTCGACGCTCGGCGAGGAACTGGCGCACAACCCGCGCCTCGCCAAGCAGGACCGGGCCGCGTTCGTCGAGATGATGAGCAACCTCAACCTCGGCATGCCGAAGCACGTGACCGAGGCGCTGCGCACGAACTTGAGCGGCGGCAAGACGGTGGCGCAACTGCTCGGCGAAGCGGCGGCGACGGTCCCCTTCATGTCGCTCGCCGAGCTGAAGACACGCGTCGAGGCCGCCGAGAACGACCTGATCGTGCTCGACGTCCGCGAAAAGGACGCCTACGAGGCCGGCCACGTCCCGGGCTCGCGTTGCCTGCCGCGCGGCCAGCTCGAGCTGCGCGTCAACCAGGAGTTGCCCGATCCGACGCGGCGAATCCTCGCCTGCTGCGAGCTCGGCCAGATCTCGACGCTCGCCGCGTCGACCTTGCGCGAGATGGGCTTCATGCGCGCGGTGGCGCTCGACGGCGGGATGAAGGCGTGGCGCGAGGCCGGCTACCCGGTGACGACGGGCCCGCAGCCCTGATCCTCTCGCGAGCGTGCACGTCGTCGAGAAAGGCAAGCCGCTGGCGTCGCCGGCGCCGTGACAACGCTCGGTCAGCCGATCCGCTCGGCGTCGTAACCCTGTTCGCGCATCGCCGCGAGGATCCGCTCGACGTGCGCCGCGCCGCGCGTCTGCACGACGACTTCGATCTGCACCCGCTCGACCGAGAGCGAGGTGAAGGCCCGCTGGTGCTGCACCTCGTCGATGTTGGCGCCGAGACGGGCCAGCAGGGCGGCGACGTCGGCGAGTGCGCCTGGGACGTCGCGCACGTCGACGCGCAGGCGCGCCAGCCGCCCCGACCTGACCATGCCGCGCTCGATGATCTCGGCGAGCACGAGCGGCTCGATGTTGCCGCCGCACAGGACGAGACCGACCTTGCGGCCGGCAAAGCGAGGCTTGTCCTTGAGCAGCGCCGCCAGGCCGACGGCACCGGCGCCCTCGACGACCGTCTTCTCGATCTCGAGCAGCATGAGCATCGCCAGCTCGATATCGTCTTCGGAGACGAGCATCACGTCGTCGACCAAGCTCTTGATGAGAGGCAGCGTCAGCGCGCCGGGGTTCTTGACGCCGATGCCGTCGGCGATCGTCGCCTGCTGGCTCTCGCGCCGCTCGCCGTGCTTGGCGTTCCACGCCGCGGGGAAGCGCTCGGTCTGCACGCCGATGACGCGGATGGCCGGCTTCAGTGCCTTCGCCGCCGTGGCGATGCCGCCGATCAAGCCGCCGCCGCCGATGGCGACGACGAGCGTGTCGATCGACGGCTGCTGCGCCAGCATCTCGAGCGCGATCGTTCCCTGCCCGGCGATCACGGCCGGATCGTCGTAGGGGTGAACGAGCGTCAGGCCGCGCTCGGCCGCGAGCTTCAGGCCGACGATGCGCGCGTCCTCGAAGGTGTCGCCCTCGAGCACGACCTCGGCGCCGAAGCGGCGCGTGTTCTCGACCTTCACGCTCGAGGCGAAGCGCGGCATGACGATCGTCGCCGCGATGCCCATCCGCTCGGCGTGATAGGCGACCGCCTGCGCGTGGTTCCCGGCCGAGACCGCGAGCACGCCCTTGGCCTTTTCCCCGGGCGTCAGCTGCGCCATCTTGTTGAGCGCACCGCGCTCCTTGAACGACGCGGTGAACTGCAGGTTCTCGAACTTGAGGAAGACTTCGCAGCCGCAGATCTCCGAGAGCGTGCGCGACGCCAGACACGGCGTGTCGGCGACCTCGCCGCGCAGGCGCTCCGCGGCGGCGCGGACGTCGTCGATGGTCGGCGCGAACGCCTCAGTAGAACCGGCAGGCACGGTCGTCATCAACCGACGCGGACGACCTTGAGCATGTTGGTTCCGCCCGGGTGGCCCATCGGCTCGCCGCAGGTGATGCCGTAGGTGTCGCCGGGCTTCAAGACGCCGGCGTCGACGAGCAGCTTCTCGGCGTGCTTGAGCGCCACGTCGCGGTCCTCGAAGTTCGGCATCAGCAGCGGCGTGACGTTGCGGTACATCGCCATCCGCCGCTGGCTCCTGATCTGCGAGGTGATGCCGAAGATCGGCACGTGGATCTTCTGCCGGCTCATCCACAAGGCCGTCGAGCCCGACTCGGTGAGGGCGAGGATCGCCTTGCAGCCGAGGTGGTACGCGGCGAAGAGCGCCGCCATCGCGATCGACTGGTCGATCCGGCCGAAGGTCTTGTTCGTGAAGCCGGCGTCGAGCGAGATCTCCTCGGCGCGCTCGGCCTCGACGCAGATCGACGCCATCATCTCGACCGTCTCGACCGGATAGCGGCCCGCGGCCGTCTCGGCCGAGAGCATGACGGCGTCGGTGCCGTCGAGCACGGCGTTGGCGACGTCGCTCACTTCGGCGCGCGTCGGCACCGGGTTGACGATCATCGATTCCATCATCTGCGTCGCCGTGATGATGACGCGGTCGAGCTCGCGCGCCATCTTGATCATGCGTTTCTGCAGCGCGGGAACGGTCGCGGTGCCGACCTCGACCGCGAGGTCGCCGCGCGCGACCATGATCCCGTCGGAAGCACGCAGGATCGAGTCGAGCACGGGAATAGCCTCGCTGCGCTCGATCTTGGCGATCAGCTGCGGCTTGTGTTTCCACGTCGCGCCGGCGACGTTGGCGAGCTGGCGCGCCATCTCCATGTCGGTCGCGCTCTTCGGAAAGCTCACCGCCAGGTACTCGCACTGGAAGCTCATCGCCGTCTTGATGTCGTCCATGTCCTTGGCGGTCAGCGCCGGCGCGGTGAGGCCGCCGCCAGCCTTGTTGATCCCCTTGTTGTTCGACAGCTCGCCGCCGACGACGACCGTCGTGTGCACTTCCTCGCCGCGCACCGCGTCGACGACGAGGCGAAGCAGGCCGTCGTTGAGGAGCAGCGTGTCGCCCGGCCGGACGTCGCGCGGCAGCTCCTTGTAGTCGAGGCCGACGCGGCCGTTCGTTCCGAGCCCTGCGTACGCGGCGTCGAGGACCAGCTTGCCGCCGGGCTCGAGCATCGTCTTGCCGCCCTCGAACTTGCCGACGCGGATCTTCGGACCCTGCAGGTCGGCCATGATCGCGACCTCCTTGCCGACCTTCCCCGCGACCTCGCGGATCAGCGCGGCGCGGTCGATGTGGTCCTGCGCCGTGCCGTGCGAGAAGTTGAGGCGCATCACGTCGACGCCGGCGCGGATCATCCGCTCGAGCACCTCGGCCGTGCTCGACGCCGGCCCCAGCGTGGCGACGATCTTGGTGGCGCGCGGCGTCGTCGTGTCCATCAGCTCCCTTCGCGAGCGCGCCGCTCGAGGATCTCGATCGCCGGCAAGGTCTTGCCCTCGAGCACCTCGAGAAAGGCACCGCCGCCGGTCGAGATGTAGCCGATGTCCTTCTCGATGCCGTATTTGGCGATCGCCGCGAGCGTGTCGCCGCCGCCGGCGATGCTGTACGCCGTCGACGTCGCGATGGCGCGGGCGATCGTCTCGGTGCCCTTCGCGAACGCGTCGAACTCGAAGACGCCGACCGGCCCGTTCCAGACGATCGTGCTCGCCAGCCTCAGAACGCCGGCGAGCGTCTCTGCGGTCTCCGGTCCGATGTCGAGGATCAGATCGTCGGCCGCGACCTCGGCGGCGCGCTTCACGCTGGGCGCGGCGTCGCCCTTGAACTCTTTCGCCGTGACGACGTCGGTCGGGATCGGCACCTCGGCGCCGCGCGCACGCATCGCCTCGATCACGGCGCGCGCTTCGCCGACGAGTGTCGGCTCGGCCAGGCTCTTGCCGATCGGCAGCCCCTCGGCGAGGAGGAAGGTGTTGGCGATGCCACCGCCGACAATCAGGCGATCGACCTTCTTCGCCAGGCTCTGCAGGATCGCCAGCTTGGTCGACACCTTGCTGCCGGCAACGATGGCGACGAGCGGGCGCCTGGGATGCGCGAGCGCCTGCGTCAGCGCGTCGATCTCGGCAGCGAGCAAGGGGCCGGCGACTGCCGTGGGCGCGAACTCGGCGATGCCGTAGGTCGTCGCTTCGGCGCGGTGCGCAGTGCCGAACGCATCGTTGACGTAGATGTCGCACAGCAGCGCCATCTTCTTCGCCAGCGCCGGGTCGTTCTTCTTCTCACCCTTGTTGAGGCGGCAGTTCTCGAGCACGACGAGCTCTCCCGGCGCGACGGTCACGCCGTCGACCCAGTTCGTGCAGAGCAGCACTTCGCGGCCGAGCAGCTCGGCGATCCGATCTGCCACCGGCGTGAGCGAATCTTCCGGCTTCGGCTCGCCTTCGGTCGGCCGGCCGAGATGCGAGGTGACCATCACCGCGGCGCCGGCCGCGAGCGCCTGCTCGATGCACGGCAGCGAGGCGCGGATGCGCGTGTCTTCGGTGATCCGGCCGGCGTCGTCCTGCGGCACGTTGAGGTCGGCGCGGATGAAGACACGCTGCCCCGCCAGGGCGCCGGAGCGGACGAGGTCGGTGAAGCGGAGGAAGGTCATTCGGTGCGGGAAAAGGCGCGATTTTAGGCGCCGGCCCCGCCGCGGGGCCGCTTTCACCCCGAAGCGATGCGCCGAACGTTTCAACCGGTGCCTCTTCGATCATCACCCGCCTTGCGGCGACAGACAGGACCGACCATGCTTGCTCGCATCACCCGGCGCTTCTTCTTCCTCCTCGCGGCGAGCACCGCCGCCGCGCCCGTCGTCTTCGCGCAGCCGCGAACGCAGCTCGAGGCATCGCCGGCGTGGCGGCCGCCGGCGCTCGTCGTGTCCGGCGCCGAGCAGCCGGTCCGCCTGCAATCACTGCAGGTCGACGTCGACGTCGCCGGCGGCGTCGCGCAGACCCGCGTGCAGATGGAGTTCTTCAACCCCAACGCGCGCATCCTCGAAGGAAAGCTGCAGTTTCCGCTCGGCGCGGGCCAGGTCGTGAGCGGCTTCGCGCTCGACGTCGACGGCGTCTTGCGCGACGCCGTCCCCGTGGAAAAGGCGCGCGCCGAGCAAGTTTTCGAAGACATCGCGCGGCGACGCGTCGACCCGGGATTGCTGCAGACGACGCTGGGCAACAACTACGAGCTGCGCATCTATCCGCTTCTGCCGGGCAAGACGCGCACGGTCGTGCTCCGCCTCGTCGAGGCGGCGCCGGCGCGCCTGCAGCTGCCGCTCGCGTACGCGAAGACGGTGGCGCGGCTCGACGTCTCGCTGCGCTTTGCGAGCGCCGCGCTGCGCCCGGAGATCGAGAGCGGCAATACGCTCGGCCTGCACTTCGACCGCGATCCGAACGGCGGCTTCAGTGCCCGCACCTCGCTCGCCGACGTGGCGCTTCCGCGCGATCCCTTGCTCATCCGCGCCGCCGCCGCGAGCGGCAACGGCGCCGAGATCACGACCGAGGAGCGCGGCGGCGAGACCTACTTCGCGCTCTCCTTGCCCGTTCCCGAGCGTGCCGCGCCGCGGCCCCTGCCGCGCAACGTGCAGATCGTCTGGGATGCCTCGGGCTCGAGCGCGAGCCGGCAGATCGACCGCGAGCTGGCCCTGCTCGACGCCTACTTCAGGCGCGCCGGCAACACGCGCGTCACGCTCGTTCGCGTCGCCGACGTGGCGCTGCCGGCGGAGCACTTCGAGGTCCGCGACGGCGACTGGGCGGCACTGCGGCGCTCGCTGCAATCGACCGTCTACGACGGCGCGAGCAACCTCGGCGCGGTCCGCCACGACGGCGTCTCGGCCGAGGTGATCTGGTTCAGCGATGGCCTGGCGAACTACGGCACGCAGTGGCGGCTCGCCTTTCCGGTGCCCGTGTACGCCGTCAACAGCGCCAGGAGCAGCGATCCGGCGGCGCTGCACGCGCTCGCCGAGGCGAGCGGCGGGCGCAGCATCGACCTCACGGCGCTGTCGCGCGAAGAAGCCGCCGCCGCCTTGTTGACACGCGGCACGCAGCTCGTCGACGTGACGACACTCGGCGCCCGGGAGTGGGTTGCGGAGTCACACCACGGCAGCGGGGGGCGCCTGGCCATCGCCGGAATCCTGACGGCGCGCAACGCCGAGCTGGCGCTGCGCCTGCGCGGCAGCGACGGCGCGCTGACGACGCGCGTCGTTCGCATCGACGCACGGCAGAACGCGTCGCGGCTCGCCGCGCTGCAATGGGTGCGCCTGACGCTCGCCTCGCTCGAAGGCGAGGCGAAGACGAACCAGCAGCGGATCCGCGAGATCGGCCGGCGCTTCGGCCTGGCGACGCACGAAACGTCGCTCCTCGTCCTCGAGCGCGTCGACGACTACGTACGCAACGAGATCGAGCCGCCGCCGGCGCTGCGCGAAGCCTACGACCGCCTCGCCGCGACGCTTCAGAAGGACCGGGCGCGCAGCGACGCCGCCCGGCTGGCCGAAGTCGTCCGCCGCTTCGAGACCCGCGTCGCCTGGTGGAACCGCGAGTTCCCGAAGGATGATCCGAAGCCGGCGCCGCTCGAGATCGCCAAGAGCGCGGCGCATGGCGCGATCGGCGCGGCCATGGAGATGCGCCGCGACCGCCAGGAGGCCGATGCGCTGAGCAGCAGCAACAGTGCGACGCGGCCGGCCAGCGTGGCGCAGGCGCCGCTCGCTTCGCCGGCGCCGTTGGCAGCGCAGGCCGGCGCCCTATCGGCCGGTGCGGCGAAGAAGGATGCCGGCGCAACCTCGGGCGCGCCCAGCATCTCGATCGCCCTCAAGCCGGCTGTCGGCAACGCGCCGTGGACGAAGCGCCTGCAAGGCGTCGAACCGGCGGCGCGCCTGGCCGTCTATCTCGACGAGCGGCGCGCCAACGCGATGAGCGTCGGCTTCTTTCTCGATTGCGCCGAATTCTTCCTGCAGAACGGGCAGCGCGAGCTCGGCCTGCGCGTGCTGTCCAACCTCGCCGAGATGGACCTGCAGAACCGCCAGGTGTTGCGCCTGCTCGCCTACCGCCTGCAACAGGCGGGCGAGATCGGCCTGGCCGTGCCGGTCTTCGAGCGCGTCCTCGATCTCGCGCCGTACGAGCCGCAATCGCACCGCGACCTGGGCCTCGCGCTGGCGCAGGCCGGGCAGGCTCAGAACGCCGTCGACCGGCTCTACGAGGTCGTGACCGGCCGCTGGGACGCGCGCTTCGCCGACATCGACCTGATCGCCCTCGGCGAGATGAACGCCGTCGTCGCCAAGGCAACGTGCGACGGCAAGCCGGTCGACGTCTCGGCGATCGATGCGCGGCTGCTCAATTACCTGCCGCTCGACGTCCGCGTCGTCCTCGCCTGGGACGCGGATGCGACCGACGTCGACCTGCACGTCATCGACCCGAACGGCGAGGAGGTCTTCTACGGGCACAACCTCTCGTACCAGGGCGGCACGATCAGCCGCGATGCGACTGGCGGCTACGGCCCCGAGGAGTTCTCGCTGCGCAACGCCAAGCCCGGCAAGTATCGCGTCGAGGCGAACTTCTTCGGCCATCGCCAGCAGCTGCTCGTGTCGAGCACGGGAATCATGCTGTGGTTCTCGAGCGGCTTCGCCACGCCGGCGCAGCAGGACCAGAGGACGACGCTGCGGCTGAAGAGCCAGAGCGGCGAGCGCGTCGTCGTCGGCGAGTTCGAGGTGAAGCGCTGAAGGGCGCCTGGGGCGCGTGCGTCAGTGCGAGTCGGCCGCGCTGTGCGCCTGCTGCGCCTGCGCCGCGATCTGCGGCGCTACCGGCTCGATCTTGTTCTCGCGCATGTAGTCGTTCATGTCGCGCCAGCCGGCGAAGACGGCCGAGCGGTCGGCCTTGCGGTAGATCGCGAAGCAGTCCTCGATGGCGCGGCCGGCATGACGGCAGGCGCCGCCGATCGCCTTGCCGTCGGCCTCGCGCGCTGCGGCGATCTTCTCGGCCGATTCGATGCCGAGCATGTCGCAGCCGGCGAGCGGCGGCGCCCCGAGCAGGACGGCGAGAAGGAAAGCGTGGCAGCGCATGGCGAATCGAGTCGGGTTCGTCCGGATATCGGCGCCGGCCTGTCCGACTTGAGGTCGACGCCCGGCGCGACCCGTCTCAGGCGCCGCCTTCGCGATCGCCGGACGGCCTGGCTTCGAAGCGATCGCCCACATACGGCGCCCGGCCACGTAAGAACTCGGCCGTCTTCATGCGCTTGCCACCGGCCCGCTGCAGTTCGGTGATCGCGAGGCTCCCTTCGCCGCAGGCGACGCACAGGGCGCCGCCGTCGAGCGAGACGATCTCGCCAGGTTCGCCGTGCGCCGGGCCGCGTACCTCGCCGCGCCAGCAGGTGAGCGTCTCGCCGTCGAGGACGCCGCGGGCACCGGGGAACGGGTCGAAGGCGCGCAGGCGCCGCTCGATCGTCGCCGCCGGCTCGCGCCAGTCGATCGTCGCCTCGGCCTTGGCGATCTTGGCGGCGTAGGTCGCCTGCGCAGCGTCTTGCCGGCGTGGCGCGACGCGCCCTTCGGCGAGCGCCGCGAGCGCGCGAACGATCAGTTCGCCGCCGAGCGCGGCCAGGCGTTCCTGCAGCGTCGCGCTCGTCTCGTCGGTGGCGATGGGCGTGGCCTCGGCGAGCAGCATGTCGCCGGTGTCGAGGCCGGCGTCCATCTGCATGATCGTCACCCCGGTCTCGTCGTCGCCGGCTTCGATCGCGCGCTGGACCGGTGCGGCGCCGCGCCAGCGCGGCAGCAGCGAGGCGTGGATGTTGATGCAGCCGTGCTGCGGCAGCTCGAGTAGCCAGGGCGGCAAGATCAGCCCGTAGGCGGCAACGACGATCGCCTCGGGTGCGACGGCGATCAGGGCGGCGCGTGCCGCCGTCGCATCGTCGGCATAGCGGCCGTCGAGGCGCAGGCCGCGCGGCTGCGCGACCGCGATGCCGCTCGCGACCGCGCAGGCTTTCACCGGCGACGGCTGCGTCTTCATGCCGCGGCCGGCCGGACGATCGGGCTGCGTCAGGACGAGGGCGACCTCGAAGCCAGCAGCACGCAAGCGCTCGAGCGCGACGCGCGCGAATTCCGGCGTGCCCGCAAACGCCAGACGCATCGAGTCAGGCCCTAGGCGCGCGCTTCGTCGCGCGTCTTCTTGAGCATGCGCGTCCTGATGCGCGAGCGCTTCAGCGGACTCAGGTATTCGACGAAGACCTTGCCGAGCAGATGATCCATCTCGTGCTGAACGGCGACGGCGAGCAGGCCTTCGGCGTCGAGCTCGCGGACCGTTCCCGAGCGGTCCTGCGCCCGTACCCGCACGCGCGCGTGCCGCTGCACCTTGTCGTAGATCTCGGGCACCGACAGGCACCCCTCCTCGGAGACCATCAGCTCCTCGCTCTTGTCGACCAGCTCCGGGTTGATGAGGACCAGGGCCGAATCGCGCCCCTCGGAGGTGTCGATGACGATGACGCGCTCGTGCCGGTCGATCTGCGTGGCGGCGAGGCCGACGCCTTCGGCCTCGTACATCGTCTCGATCATGTCGTCGACGAGACGGCGAATCCGCTCGTCGACCTCGGTCACCGGCTTGGCGACGGTGTGCAAGCGCGGATCGGGATAGCGCAGGATGTCAAGGCGGGCCATTTGTGTCGAATCGATTCAGCCGCCGCCCGATGTGGGCGACGCGCAACGTAACGCGGTGTGAAAGGTCTCACGCACGCCGTCCTCACAGGGTGACTTTCGTTGCGATATCAAGGCTTTATAGGCAGAATCTGTGGAACAGAGTGAGGATTTTCGCCGAACCGCGATGGCTGCGGCGAGGCGGGGCGAAGTAACCCCGGCGCATGCGAGTGTGCCGGGCGACCGAGATGCCGAGAACCCCGCGAGCGATTCGCCCGCGTGCAACGAGACCCGCCTTCATGAGCCGTCGAACCCTTTTCGCTCCTGCCGCCCTGGCCCTGGGCCTCGGCGCGTTGTGCACGGCAGGAGCGGCGGTCGCCGCGACCCCCAATTTTCCGATCACGCCCGAGCAGCGCGCCACGGCGCAGCGCACGGCCGAAGCCGGCGTCCCGCTGAGCGAGATCAACCCGAACGCCCCCGACGTCTACACCGTCAAGCGTCGCGACACGCTGTGGGACATCTCGAAGATGTACCTGAAGAGCCCGTGGCGCTGGCCCGAGCTGTGGGGAATGAACCTCGACGAGGTGCGCAATCCGCACCTCATCTTCCCCGGCCAGGTCCTCTTTCTCGACAAGTCGAACGGCCGGGCGCGCCTGCGCATGGGCCAGCCGATCGGCGACCAGGCCGCCGGCCCGGGCCGGCTTTCACCGCACGTACGCGCGCGCGACGTCGCCTTCGACGGCATCTCGTCAATCCCCTTCAACCTGATCGAGCCTTTCCTCAACGAGGCGGTGATCTTCGAGACGAACCAGCTCGTCGACGCGCCGCGCATCGTCGCCGCGCAGGAAGGTCGAGTCCTGCTCTCGCGTGGCGACACCGCGTACGTGCGCGGCGATCTCGGACAGGAGCGCGAGTTCCGGATCTTTCGTGAGCCGCGCCCCTTGCGCGACCCGACGACGAAGGAGATCCTCGGCTTCGAAGCCACCTACGTCGGCGCTTCCGAGTACACGGTACAGGGCGAAACCCGCACCGGCCCCGATGGCAAGGCCGAGATCGTCCCGGCGACCTTCACCATCACGAGCATCCGCCAGGAAGCCGGAGTCGGCGATCGCCTGGCGCCGGTCCCGGCTCGCGAGTACACGAACTACGCGCCGCATCCGCCGGCCGGCCCGATCACCGGGCAGATCGTCTCGATCTACGGCGATTCGCTGACCGCCGGGCAGAACCAGATCGTCGCGCTGAACCGCGGCGCCAACGACGGCATCGAGCGCGGCCACGTGCTCGCGCTTTTCCGCGACGGCAAGGTCGTCGTCGATTCCACCGACAAGAGCCGGCCGAGGATCAAGCTGCCCGACGAGCGACATGGCCTGCTCTTCGTCTTCCGCGTCTTCGACCGCATGTCGTACGCGCTGATCCTGTCGGTGAAGGAACCGGTTTCGGCCGGCGACCGCTTCACGCAACCCTAGCCGCCCGCCGCGCGCGCGGCTCGCCCCCTGCGATGATCGACCGCGACGAACTCGCCGCGTGGCTGCGCCTCGTCGAGACGCCTGGCGTCGGACGCGAATCGGCGCGCCGCTTGCTGAGCGGGCTGGGCTCGCCGGAAGCAGTGCTCGACGCGTCGATGGCGACGCACAGGAGCTTCGTCGACGCGGCGGCGGCAGAAGCGCTCGCCCGCGAGCCGCCGAAGTTCGCGGCCCTGCTCGCCGCGACCTGCGCCTGGCTCGACACCGCCGGCACCGCATCGCGCGACGTGATCGTGCTCGGCGACCCGCGCTTTCCGCCCCTGCTGCTGCAGACCGCCGATCCGCCGCTCATGCTCTACGCGAAAGGGCGCTTCGATCTGCTCGGCGCGGATTCGATCGCCATCGTCGGCAGCCGCAATCCGACGGCGCAAGGCGTCGAGAACGCGCGCGCCTTCGCCGCGCACCTGAGCCGTGCCGGCCTCGCCATCGTCTCCGGGCTGGCCCTGGGCATCGACGGCGCCGCCCACGAAGGTGCGCTCGAGGGCGGCGGCGGAACGATCGCCGTCGTCGGCACCGGTCTCGATCGCGTCTACCCGGCGCGGCATCGCGCCCTCGCGCACCGCATCGCCGAAGCCGGCCTCATCGTCAGCGAGTTCGCGATCGGCATGCCGGCGCTGGCGCAGAACTTCCCGGTGCGCAACCGCATCATCGCCGGCCTGGCGCGCGGCACGCTGGTCGTCGAGGCGGCCCTGCAGTCGGGCTCGCTGATCACGGCGCGCCTGGCCGCCGAGTCGGGCCGCGACGTCTATGCGATCCCCGGCTCGATCCATTCGCCGCAGGCACGCGGCTGCCACGCCCTCATCAAGCAAGGCGCCAAGCTGGTCGACGGCGCGATCGACATCCTCGAGGATTGCGCGAGCGTCCGTCCGGCAGGTGCGGGAGCTCCGCTCGGCGCCCGCAACGCGGCCGACGCCAGGCGCGATCCGGTGCTCGCCGCGCTCGGCTTCGATCCGGTCGGCCTCGACGCGCTCGTCGCCCGCACTGGGATGAGCGCCGGCGAGCTCGCGGCGCGCCTCCTCGACCTCGAGCTGGCAGGCCGGGTCGCGCGGCTGCCCGGGCAGGTCTTCCAGCGCGTCGAGCGCGCCTGAGGGCGGCGGCCCGCGCGAGGACTGCCCCGCCCCGGGACGACCGTGCCCGCCGGGCCGCGTGGCGAGCCGTTCGTCCGCCGTTCCGTGTGGAAAAGGGTCGCTCGGGTATAGTAATTTGATGTTCGACGTGCTCGTGTATCTCTACGAGAACTACTGGCGCCCCGATGCGTGCCCCGAGCATGAGCAGCTGACGAGAAAGCTCACGTCGGTTGGCTTCGAATCGGAAGAAATCGAGGATGCGCTGACCTGGCTCGACGGCGTCGCCGCGGCCGCCGAGGGGCGCGTCGGCGAGCAGCGCGACGACAGTGTGCGCGTCTATGCCGCCTCCGAGCTCGAGCACCTCGGCGAGCAATCGATCGGCTTCATCCGCTTCCTCGAGTCGGCCGGCGTCCTGCCACCGCCGATGCGCGAGATGGTCATCGATCGCGCCAGCGCGATTGCGGGCGGTCCGCTCGACCTGGAAGACCTGAAGATCATCGTCCTGATGGTGTTCTGGTCGCTCGGCGAAGAGCCCGACGCACTGATCCTCGACGAATTGTTCGTCGCGGAGGAAGACCGGCTCATTCACTAGAAACCGGACGCCGGCGTCCGGTTTGCGCTAGCTTAGCTAGCTAGCCGAGCAGGCGGCTCGGGTCGCCGTCGAGTTTGGCCATCGCGCTTCGGGTCGCGCGCACGGTCAACGCTTCGTCCTGTGCCGGAACGAGCAGGCCAGCCTGCAGGAAGGCGGCGAGGCGGTGCTGCTGGAAGAGGACGCCGCGGCCCTGCGGCGAGACGAAGAGCGTGAGCTGACGGCGCATGCCCTGCCAGGCGAGCTGGACGGCCTCGTTGCGATTGCGGTAGTCGAGCATGTACCAGCTGCCGACCTGCAGCTCGCGCGCCCAGGAGAGCATCGCCGGGGTCGGCATCGAGCCGCCTTCGGCGACGACTTCGAGCTCCGAGCTTTCGTGCCCTGACAGGTCCATGACGAGCGACTCGTCGATGTCGACCTGCTCGGCTTCGGGCAACAGCTCCTCGAGCGTCTCGAGCCGCGCCATCAGCTCCTCGAGGCGCTCGTGCGAGATCGCCGCGGCCTTTGCGGTGAACGCGGCGGCGAGCGAATTGTTGAGGCGCTGGATGTGCTCGTCCTGCTTGGGGACGGGAATGCCCGCTTCGTCCATGCCCTCGCGCAGCGTCTTGAGCAACGGCGGCAGGCGCCGGATCACCTCGGCGCGCTCGGCGCGCGACACCTTCGCGCTCGCCGACCAGATGAGGTCGGCGGCGACGCGCTTCATCTCCTTGATCGCGTCGGGGCTGCCGGCCTTGACGGCGGTCGTCGCGAGCACGTCGGCCCAGACGTGGAAGAGGAAGTCGCGAACGCCTTCCTGCACCGGCACGTCGTTGAGCATCTTGCGCAGCTCGATCGTGTACTGGATCGCCATCGTCTCGCGCTGCTCGACCTGCGCCGCAAGCGAGACGCCCTTCTTCGACGCCTCGTTCTCGTTCCTGAAGTAGTGCTCGAGAAACTTCTCGAACTCGGTGAGCACCGTCTGGAAGACGCGCCGACCGGTGTCAGGATAGGCCTCGACGACCTGGACGACGCGTTTGATCTCCTTTTCGAGCAGGTCGCCGACGACGCGGCTGCTTGAGTCGAAGCCCATCACGCACGAGCCCATGCGGTCGATCAGGCGGCGCGCCGGATGCTCGACGGTGGCGAAGAAATCGGGCTCGGAGACGGCGACGCGCAGTACCGGCATCTGCAGCCGCGCGAACCAGACGCGCACCGATGCCGGAATCGCGTCTTCCATCAGGATGCTCTGGAACAGCAAGGCGACGATCTCGATCGTCGCTCGCTCGACCGGCGTCGTCGCCGCCGCCTTGAGGGCCTGCTTGCGCTGGTGCAGTTCCTCGAGCAGGGCGGGCGTGCCGACCGCCGCAGTGCCGCCGCTGGCCGCCGCCGCGGCGGCATGGGCGAGGCGTCGCGCGACGCCCTCCTGCGCCTCCGCAATCGCCGCATTGAGGCGCGGCGAGGCCGGCACGTGCGAGTGCGAGGTGTTGGCGAAATCGGGCAGCTGCCGGCCGACCAGCCGGTTCAGGCGGCCGAGCACCGCCTCGGCCTGGTCGGGGCCGCGCGTCAGCCCGGCGGCGCGAGTCATCATGCGCGTCTCGTCACCGACCTCGTGCGCTTCCTTGGGCGGCTTCATCGCCGAGTACTGGAAATCGGACGCACTCGACGCCGCCCCGGTCGGCGTGCCGAAGCCGCCGCTCGTTCCCGACGACCGCGAACCGACCCCCGAGAGCGTCCCGCCGCCGTGGTTCGAGCGGCGGATGAAGGGGCGCAGGTCGATCTCGGGCAGGACGTGGCGCTGCAGCAGGAAGCGGTTCGTTTCGTGGTACGCCTCTTCGGCGAAGTGCGAGAGCTCGTCGTGCAGCACGGTGTGCAGAACCCGCCATGCGTCGAAGCCGAGCGGCACGGCGAGCCAGGAATTCGTGACGACGCGCGCCAGCACGTGCGGGCGCAGGATGTCGTTGGTGTCGAGCTCTTCGCGCTTCTCGAGGACGTTCATGCGCGAGCGCAGGTCGGTGAACTCCCACGAGGCGCGGTCCATCATCGCCAGCGCCAGGCGCGAGCTCAGGATCTCGTGCTCGATCGTGTCGTCGTCGACCAGGCTGAGCTTGCCGCCCGGGCGTTGGCTGCCCGACTGCACCGGCAGGTCGCCGAGGCGCGTCTGCGGAACCGTGCCGGTGGTCAGCGAGGCGCGCAGCATCGTCGTCATGCCCTGCAGCCAGAGCGGGAAGGAGCCTTGCAGGATCGGGATCAGCTCGCGGCGCTTCAGCGCGACGGCAGGCTCGGCGACCGATGCGGCCAGCGTTCTCGCGCCCTGGTCGACCGCCTGGACGACCGCCGGCATGCCGGCCAGCAGCCGCTCCACATATGACCGCCTCGCCTGCTGCGCCAGTGCCGTCGGGTTGGCGGGGGTGGGCATGGGGATGGGGTGCGATCCGTCCTGGCGGGAATCTCTTTCGACTCTACACCACCGCCCCGGCGTTCGGGTCGTCGCGATCGTGCTCCTTGGCCGCGGGGCCGATCAGGTCGTCGCGCTTGACGCCGAGCCACATGGCGATCGCCGCGGCGACGAAGACCGAGGAGTAGATGCCGAACAGGATGCCGATCGTCAGGGCGATCGCGAAGAAGTGCAGCGTCTGCCCGCCGAAGACGAGCATCGAGAGCACCATCATCTGTGTCGAGCCGTGCGTGATGATGGTGCGGCTGATCGTGCTCGTGATCGCGTGGTCGATGACCTCGCGCGTCGTCATCTTGCGATAGCGCCGGAACGACTCGCGGATCCGGTCGAAGATGACGACCGATTCGTTCACCGAATAGCCGAGCACAGCGAGCACGGCGGCGAGCACCGAGAGCGAGAACTCCCACTGGAAGAAGGCGAAGAAGCCCAGGATGATGACGACGTCGTGCAGGTTGGCGATGATCGCGGCGACCGAGAACTTCCACTCGAAGCGGAACGCCAGGTAGACCATGATGCCGATGACGACGAAGGCCAGCGCCTTGGCGCCATCCTCGGCGAGCTCCTTGCCGACCTGAGGGCCGACGAACTCGCTGCGCGACAGCCGCACCGGCTCGACGACCCCGGCCGAGCAGACCTGGCGCGACGCCGACTGCCCCTGCTCGACCGGCCCCTCGCGGTTTGCGATCGCTCCGCCCTCGGCCTTGCACAGCGCGGTGAAGACGCGGGCGACGAGGTCGGCCTGCTTCAGGTCGCCGCGCAGCGGCACGCGGATCATGACGTCGCGCGAGCTGCCGAAGTTCTGCACCAGCACGTCGCCGAGGCCCAGGCCGTCGACGGTCGAGCGGACCTTCGGGATGTCGGCGGGTTGCGCGTAGGCGGTCTCGATCACTGTGCCGCCGGTGAACTCGATCGAATAGTGCAGCCCGCGCGTCGCCAGGAAGAAGACGGCGGCGAGGAAGGTCAGCGCCGAGATGACGTTGAAGACCAGCGCATGCCGCATGAACGGGATGTCGCGCCGGATGCGGAAGAACTCCATATCAGTGACTTGGTTCGTGTTGGGCGCGCCCTGCCGGGCGCCGGGCCGCTCTCAAGCCCGGCCGCGCCCCCTCGGGGGGCAGCGAACGCAGTGAGGCGCCATCGGTCTTCATGCCGCCGGCTTCCAGACCTGGCCGATCGAGACGCTCTTCAGGCGCTTCTGCCGGCCGTACCAGAGGTTGACGAGGCCGCGCGAGAACATCACGGCCGAGAACATCGAGGTGATGATGCCCAGGCAGTGGACGATCGCAAAGCCGCGAACCGGCCCGGAGCCGAAGGCGAGCAGGGCCAGGCCGGCGATCAGCGTCGTCACGTTCGAGTCGAGGATGGTCGCGAAGGCGCGCTCGTAGCCGGTGTTGATCGCCGCCTGCGGCGCGGCGCCGCCGCGCAGCTCTTCGCGCACCCGCTCGTTGATCAGCACGTTGGCGTCGATTGCCATGCCGAGCGCCAGCGCGACGGCGGCGATGCCGGGCAGCGTCAAGGTCGCCTGCAGCATCGACAGCACGGCGACGAGCAGCAGCAGGTTGAAGGCGAGCGCCAGCGTCGAGATCACGCCGAACAGCAGGTAGTAGACGCACATGAACGTGGCGATCGCGGCAAAGCCGTAGAGGACGCTGTCGAAGCCCTTGGCGATGTTCTCGGCGCCCAGGCTCGGGCCGATCGTCCGCTCCTCGATGATCTCCATCGGCGCGGCGAGCGAGCCGGCGCGCAGCAGGAGCGCCGTGTCGTTCGCCTCGGACGTCGTCATGCTGCCGGAGATCTGGAAGCGGTTGCCGAGCTCGCCGCGGATCACCGGCGCCGTCACCACCTCGCCCTTGCCCTTCTCGAAGAGCAGGATCGCCATCCGCTTGCCGATGTTCTCGCGCGAGACGTCGCGCATGATCCGCGCGCCCTTGGCGTCGACGGTCAGGTGCACGGCCGGCTGGTGGTTCTCGTCGAAGCCCGGCTGCGCGTCGGTCAGGCTCTCGCCGGTCAGGATGACCTGGCGCCTGACGACGATCGGCGTCCCGCGCCGCTCGACGTAGCGCTCGTCGCCGAAGGGCACCGGCCCGACGCCGGTCTCGGCGGCACGCGCCTCGCTGCCGTCGTCGACCATGCGCATCTCGAGCGTCGCCGTGCGGCCGATGATGTCCTTCGCCTTGGCCGTGTCCTGCACGCCCGGCAGCTGCACGACCACGCGGTCGGCGCCCTGCTGCTGGATCACCGGCTCGGCGACGCCGAGCTCGTTGACGCGGTTGTGCAGCGTCGTGATGTTCTGCGTGATCGCCGCCGTCTGCACGCGCTTGGCGGCGTCGGCCTTGAGGTTGCCGGTCAGGATGAAATCGGTCCCGGAGACGCTTTCCAGCCAGTCGAGGTCGGGCAGCTGGTCGAGGAGCAGGGTGCGCGCCGCGACCAGCGTGTCATGGTCGCGAAAGCGGATCACGACCGAGTTGGCGTCGCGGCTGATGCCGGCGTGGCGGATGTTCTTGTCGCGCAGCAGCGTGCGCGCGTCGCCGGCGACCGAATCGGCCTTCTTCGTCAGCGCCGCCTTCATGTCGACCTGCATCAGGAAATGGACGCCGCCGCGCAGGTCGAGGCCCAGGTACATCGGCAGCGCGTGCAGCGCGGTGAGCCACTTCGGCGAGCGCGACAGCAGGTTCAGCGCGACGATGTAGCTCGGGTCGTTCGGGTCGGGGTTCAGCGCCGCGCCGAGCGCGTCCTTGGCCTTGCGCTGCGCGTCGAGATCGCCGAATCGCGCCTTCACCGAGTTGCCGTCGAACTGGACGAAATCGGGCTTGAGCGCCGCCTTGTCGAGGATCTGCTGGACCGTGCCGGCGAGCGACGCGTCGACCTTGAGCGTCACCTTGCCGCTCGAGATCTGCACCGCCGGCGCTTCGCCGAAGAAGTTCGGCAGCGTGTAGACGATGCCGACGAGAAGCGCGACGACGAGGAGCGCGTACTTCCAGGCCGGATATCGGTTCAAGCGCGGCTCCGCTCGGTCTTTCTGCGTCGTCGTCCGTTCACTTGACGGTGCCCTTGGGCATGACCTGTACGACCGCCGAGCGCTGCACCTGGATCTCGACGCCGTTGGCGATCTCGATGGCGAGGAACGACTCGCCCATCCGCGAGACCTTGCCGAGGACGCCGCCCGAGGTGACGACCTCGTCGCCCTTGGCGAGCGCGTCGATCATCGCCTTGTGCTCCTTCTGCCGCTTCATCTGCGGCCGGATCATCACGAAATAGAGGACGACGAACATCAGCACCAGCGGCAGCATGCCGCCGATCCCGCCGAACATCGAGTCGGAACCGGCGGCCGGAGCGGCCTGGGCAAAGGCTTCGGAAATGAACACGGGGCAATCCTCTCGGAGCGGGCGCGGGGCGGCGCCGGCAAAACCTGTCGATTGTAGAGGGGGCGGGCCGCCTCAGGCCCGGCTCGCCGCCGCGCATGCGCGAGGCAGGCCGGCGGGTCGCGCGGGCGCCGCGAGGCGCGCCGGGACGAGGCGCAGCAAGGTGATTTCCGACGGCGCGCCGAAGCGCTTCGGCGGCCCCCAGTAGCCGGTGCCGCGGCTCGTGTAGACCCACATCGAGCGCCAGCGACCGAGCCCCGCCGTGAACGGCTGTTGCAGGCGGACGAACAGGTTCCACGGCCAGAACTGGCCGCCGTGCGTGTGCCCGGAAAGCTGCAGGTCGAAGCCCGCCGCTTCGGCCGCCTCGGCGCTGCGCGGCTGGTGCGCGAGGAGCAGGCGCAGCGCCGCCGGCGGGCTGCCGGCGAGCGCCGCCTTCGGGTCGCTCGCCTGGGCGCGGTCGAAGTGGCCTGCGTTGAAGTCGGTCACGCCGGCGACGACCAGCTTCGCGTCCCCGCGGGCGATGACGACGTGCTCGTTCATGAGCACGGTGATGCCCAGGCGGCGCAGTTCGCCGACCCAGGCCGCGGCTCCCGAGTAGTACTCGTGGTTGCCGGTGACGAAGAAGGTGCCGTCGCGCGAGCGCAGCGCCGCCAGCGGCGCGACGTGGTCGGCGAGGTCCTTGACCGAGCCGTCGACGAGGTCGCCCGTCACGGCGACGAGATCGGCGTCGAGACGGTTCACCGCGTCGACGATCGCCTCGAGATAGGGCCGCCTGATCGTCGGGCCGATGTGGACGTCGCTGATCTGGGCGATCGCAAAGCCTTGCAGCGCCGCAGGCAGGTCCGTCACCGGCACGTCGACCCGGACGACCGCCGCGGTCCGCCGGGCGTTGACGAAGCCCCACAGCGTGACGAGCGCGGCGACGACCGGAACGGCGCGTGCGCTCGCCTGCGCGAACGAAGCGACCGGGAAGTTGCCCGGCGCGAGCGCCGCGACGATGGCCGCCGCGCCGAGCGCGAGGTCGCGGACGACGGTCAGGACGAAGAGCGAGGAGAACAAGCCCATGCCGACGAGCGCCGCCCAGGCGAGCACGGCATCGACCGCGCGGCCCGGACGCTTCCGGCGCCGCCCGAACGCGAAAGGCAGGCTCAGGACCGAGACGACGAGAACTGCGACGAAGGCCCCGCCCATCCAGGTCGCGCCGAGGTTCGGTGCAATCCGCCATCCGACGTAGGCATACAACAGGAAGGAGACGGCGCGCAGCGGCATCGGCCGCATGTGGGAGCGGCGAGCGCCGCTTCAATGCCGGACGACGCTGCGTCGCGGCGTTTCGCGAAACAAGTCGATCGCCAGCTGGCGCAGCCAGCGTACGCCCGGGTCGTCGTGCGAGCGGCGGCTCCAGTGCAGGGCGATCGGAATCTCGCCGATCGCCCAGCGCGGCCGGGCGATACGGCAGCGTCCGCCGGCGGCGAACTTGCGCGCGATCCGCAGCGGCAGGACGACGGCCAGGTCGGTCGCGCCGACGATCGCCGGGATGACCATGAAGTGCGGGATGCTGAGGCGCACCTTCGCCGACAGCGACAGCCGCTCGAGCACCTTCGCCGTCTCCGTGTGATGGCGGACGACGACGTAGTCGAGCCGGGCCAGCACCGCCTGCGACGGCCGCGCCGTCAGCAGCGGATGGTCGGCGCGGGCGAGGACGACGTAGCGTTCCATGAAGAGGCGCTGCTGAGCGGTCTTCTCGACGCCGGGCAGGTAGCCGAAGGCGGCGTCGATCTTGCCGCTGTCGAGGGCGTCCTCGATCTCGGCGTAGTCGAGCTGGTGCGTCTCGATGCGGATCGCCGGCGCCTCGCTGCGGATGCGCCGCATCAGGCCGGGCAGGAACTCGGCCTCGCCGATGTCGCTCATGTGGATGCGAAAGTTGCGCCGCGCCGTCGCCGGATCGAAGCTCGCCGACGCGTGCAGCCCCTGTTCGATAAGCATCATTGCCTGTTGCACCGAATGCGCCAGCGCGTCGGCGGCCGCGGTCGGCAGCACCCCGCCGGCGACGCGGACGAACAGCGCGTCCTCGAGCAGCAAGCGCAGCCGCGCCAGCGCCTGGCTCACCGCCGGCTGCGACAGGCCGATCGCCTCGGCGGCGCGGCTGACGCTGCGTTGCCGGTAGACGGCGTCGAAGACCCGCAGCAGGTTGAGGTCGAGGTCGCGGATATGCACGTGGCGAATATTACTTAGTCGGATGCGGCAATGGCCGAAGCCGGCTCGCGTCGCTAAGCTCGGCGTCGCAGACAGCCGACGCAAGCAGGGGATCGGCCGCGACGGAGACGAGCCCGGTGGAAGTTTCTTTCAGCAAGGAAGTGGAGCTGCTTCGCCTCGGCGCAGGCCAGGTCTTCCACGGCGAAGGCATCCTCGCCATCACCAAGGGCCTGCTGCAATCGGGCGTCGCCTACGTCGGCGGCTACCAGGGCGCTCCGGTCTCGCACCTGCTCGACGTCATGGTCCAGGCCGAGCCCTACATGAAGGAGCTCGGCGTTCACGTCGAGGCGTGCGCCAACGAGGCCTCGGCGGCGGCGATGCTCGGCGCCTCGATCCATTACGCGCTGCGCGGCGCCGTGACGTGGAAGTCGATCGTCGGAACGAACGTCGCCGCCGACGCGCTGTCCAACCTGTCGTCACCCGGCGTGACCGGCGGCGCGCTGATCGTCGTCGGCGAGGACTACGGCGAAGGCGCGAGCGTGATCCAGGAGCGCACCCACGCTTATGCGATGAAGTCGTCGATGCTGATGCTCGACCCGCGTCCCGAGCTCGGCCACATGGTGCGAATGGTCGAGGAGGCGTTCCGCCTGTCCGAAGCGTCGAACATGCCGGCGATGCTCGAGCTGCGCATCCGCGCCTGCCACGTGCGCGGCAGCTTCGTCTGCAAGGACAACGTTTCGCCGAGCGTCTCGACGCTGCAGACGATGGCCGAGCCGGCGCGCTTCGACTACGCGCGGCTCGCGCATCCGCCGGTCACCTTCGGCCACGAGAAGCTGAAGACGGGCGCGCGGATTCCGGCGGCGCAACGCTACATCGCAGCGCACGCGTTGAATGAGCAACGCGACGGCAAGCACGGCGACGTCGGCCTGATCGTCCAGGGCGGCCTCTGCAATTCGCTGGTCCGCGCGCTGCAGCAGCTCGATCTGGCCGACGCTTTCGGCGCGAGCGACCTGCCGATGCTCGTTCTCAACGTCACCTTCCCGCTCGTTCCCGAGGAGATCGCGGCGTTCTGCACCGGCAAGCGCGCCGTCCTCGTGGTCGAGGAAGGCCAGCCCGAATACATCGAGCGCGACGTCCTCGCTGCGCTGCACCGCGCCGGCGTCGCGACCTCGCTGCACGGCAAGGACCTGCTGCCGATGGCCGGCGAGTACACGGTCGAGGCCGTCGCCGCCGGTCTCGTCGCCTTCGTCGCGCGGCACCTGCCGCAGGTCAATACGGCGGGCGCGCGGGCCTGGCTCGCCGGCAACGCGAAGCGGCGCGCCGACGTCGCCGACGAGCTCGGCCGGGCCCTGCCGGCGCGGCCGCCGAGCTTTTGCATCGGCTGCCCGGAGCGCCCGGTGTTCGCCGCGCTCAAGCTCGCGCAGCAGGAAGTCGGCCCGGTGCACGTCGCCGCCGACATCGGCTGCCACGCGCTCGCGACCTTCGAGCCGTTCTCTTCGGGCCACTCGATTCTCGGCTACGGCATGAGCCTGGCGAGCAGCGCCGGTGTCGCGCCGATGATGAAGCGGCGCGTCCTCTCGGTGATGGGCGACGGCGGCTTCTGGCACAACGGCTTGCTGACCGGCGTGCAGTCGGCGCTCTTCAACGGCGATGACTCGGTGCTGCTCATCATGAAGAACGGCTACACGTCGGCGACCGGCACGCAGGACATCATCTCGACGCCCGACGAGGACGCCAAGGCGCGCGCCCCCGACAAGCAGCAGAGCCTGGTCGACCGCAACACGACGATCGAGTCGACGCTGCGCGGCCTCGGCGTGCGGTGGATGCGCACCGTCCACACCTATCGCGTCGCGCACATGAAAAAGACGCTCGAGGAAGCGTTCACCAGCGACTTCGCCGGCCTGAAGGTCATCATCGCCGACGGCGAATGCCAGCTTGAACGGCAGCGCCGGATCCGGCCGTGGATCGCCGGGTTGCTGAAACGCGGCAAGCGCGTCGTTCGCGTCAAATACGGCGTCGACGAGGACGTCTGCACCGGCGACCACGCGTGCATCCGCCTGTCCGGATGCCCGACGCTGACGCTCAAGGACAACCCGGACCCGCTCAAGGTCGACCCGGTCGCGACCGTCATCGACGGCTGCGTCGGCTGCGGCCTGTGCGGGGAAAACGCGCACGCGGCAACGCTGTGCCCGTCGTTCTATCGCGGCGAGGTCGTGCAGAACCCGAGGGCGGTCGAGCGCGCCGCCGAAGCGCTGCGCCGCGTCCTTCGCCGCGCTCTGCAACCCGCATGAAGCCGATCACGATCCTCGTCGCGGCGCTCGGCGGCGAGGGCGGCGGCGTGCTCGCCGAGTGGCTCGTCGAGACGGCGACGCGCGCCGGGCACAGCGTGCAGAGCACGTCGATCCCGGGGGTCGCGCAGCGCACCGGAGCGACGACGTACTACATCGAGACCTTCCCCGTCGCCGACGCCACGCTGGGCGGGCGGCGACCCGTGTTCAGCCTCAACCCGGTGCCCGGCGCGCTCGACCTGCTCGTCTCTTCCGAGCTGCTCGAGACGGTGCGCCAGATCGGCAACGGCATGGCGACGGCCGACGCGACGCAGATCCTGACGTCGACGAGCCGCAGCCTCACCGTCGCCGAGAAGATGCAGCTCGGCGACGGCCGCCTTGGCGAGGCCGACCTGCTGCGCATCGTCGACGCGCACAGCCGCGAGGCCCAGGCCTTCGACATGGCGGCGGCGGCGCGCGACGCCGGCACCGTCATCAGCGCCGTGCTCTTCGGCGCGATCGCGGCGAGCGGGGCCTTGCCTTTCCAGCGCAGCGAATACGAGGCGACGATCCGCGGCTCGGAGCGCGGTGCCGAGGCGAGCCTGCGCGGCTTCGCCCGGGCCTACGCGACGGTCGCCGCGCTGCGCAATGACAGGCGGGCCGTGCAAGACGCGGCACAGGCCGCCGTCGCAGCCGTCGCAGCCGCGGCGGACGCGGCGGTCCGGCCGCGGCGCAGCGAGCGCGTCGACGCGCGGCTCGCTGCGTTCCCGGCCGACCTGCACGATCTCGGCGCCCTCGGTATCGCCCGCCTCGAGGACTACCAGGACGCGGCGTACGCGCAGCTCTATCTCGACCGGCTCGGCCGGATCGTCGCCGCCGAACGCGCCGGCGGAACGGCCGCCAGCGACGCGCACGTGACGACGCGCGAAGTCGCGCGCTATCTCGCGCTCTGGATGGCGTTCGACGACATCGTTCGCGTCGCCGATCTGAAGAGCCGCGCCTCGCGTTTCGAGCGGGTGCGCCGCGAGGTCAAGGCCGACGACGGCGACGTCGTTGCGATCGTCGATCACTTCAAGCCGGGAACCGCCGAGCTCGCCGCTCTGCTGCCGGGCGCGCTTGCGGAGCGCCTGCTGCGCTGGGACCGGCGCCGCATCGCGCGCGGCCGCGATCCGTGGGCCTGGCCGCTCGAGATCCGCACCCACACGGTGTTCGGGCTCGCGCTGCTGCGCACTCTCGCTTCGCTGCGCGGACTGCGCCGACGCGGCAGCCGCTTTGCCGCCGAGCAGGCGATGATCGAGCGCTGGCTCGCCGCCGTCGATGCCGGCGCCCGCCGCGACGCGGCGCTCGGCTTCGAGATCGCCGCCTGCGGCCGTCTCGTCAAGGGCTACGGCGCGAGCAACGAGCGCGGCAAGGCGAACCTGCTGCACGTCATCGACCATCTCGCCGCCGCGCCGCTTTTCGCAGGCGACGCCAAGCGCACCGCCGCGATCCGCCAGGCGCGCGTCGCGGCGCTTGCCGACGAAGCGGGAACCGCTTTCGACCAGGCGCTGGTGCGCCACGGTGCGCCGCCACGCCCGCTTCCGGCACAGCCGATTCGCTGGGTCGCAACGCGCCCGGGCCGCGCCGGCGCGCGCGCACACGACGCAGCCGCATGAATCCGCAATCCTTCCCGGCCGGCCGGCAAGCAGGGAAGATCAGCATCGCCGCTGGGCCGGCTCCGTCCTACCCTTCGCCGCTGCGGGCAGGTGCCGCAACGACAGTCACGGCCGTTCCATCACGAGACGAGGAGATCATGGCTCACACAACCCAACGCACCCTTGCTTCGCCGCTGCTGCGCGGCCTTGCCGCCCTCGGCGCGGCACTCGCCGCGCTGATCGGCGCGCCCGCCGGGGCGCAGGACAAACCCGTCGCCCTCAAGCTCTCGAGCTGGGTGCCGGCTCAGCACGCGCTCAATCCAGCGCTCGCCGCCTGGGGTGCCGACATCACGAAGGCGTCCGGCGGCACGATCACGACGACCCTCTTTCCTTCCGAGCAGCTCGGCAAGGCGTTCGACCACTACGACATGGCCAAGGACGGGATCGCCGACGTCGCCTATGTCAACCCGGGCTACCAGCCCGGGCGCTTTCCCGTCATGGCCGGCGCCGGGCTTCCCTTTCTCTTCTCCAACGGCAAGGGCGGCTCGGCGGCGATCGACGCCTGGTACCGGCAGTACGCGGCCAAGGAGATGAAGGACGTCAAGTTCTGCTTCGCCTTCGTCCACGATCCGGGCGCGTTCCACAGCAAGAAGAAGCTGCTCACGCCCGCCGATGTGAAGGGCCTGAAGGTGCGCCCGGCGACGAGCACGATCGGCCAGATGGTGACGCTCCTCGGCGGCACCAACGTCCAGGCATCAGCGCCCGAGGTCCGCGACGCGCTCGAGCGCGGCGTCGCCGACGCGGTCACCTTTCCGTGGGGGTCGGTCATCCTCTTCGGCATCGACAAGGTCGTCAACCAGCACATGGACGTGCCGCTCTACACGACGCCTTTCGTCTGGGTGATGAACAAGGACAAGTACGACGCGATGTCGCCGGCGCAGAAGAAGGTGGTCGACGATCACTGCACGACCGAGTGGGCGGAGAAGGTCGGATCGCAATGGGCCGACTTCGAGTTCGCCGGCCGGGCCAAGCTCGCCGCCGAGCCGGGCCACGAGGTCTACAAACTGACGCCGGCGCAGCTCGACGCCTGGCGCAAGGCCATCGCGCCGACCGAGAGCGCATGGGCCGAGGGTGCGACCAAGGCCGGCTACGACCCGAAGCAGGTGATGGACTCGCTGAAGAGCACGCTCGCGAAGTACAAGTCGGGCTTCTGAACGCGCCGTGAGCTCGGCGCCTGCGGCGCTGCGGCGCAACCCGATGGATCGCATCATCGATGCGATCGAGTGGTGCGCCGCCACCTTCGTCGGCATCGTCGCGGCGAACATCTTCCTCGCCGTCCTGCTGCGCAAGTTTTTCGCCTGGCAGATCCCCGACAGCTACGACGTCGGCAAGATGCTGCTCGGCACGCTCATCTTCTGGGGCATCGCCGCAACGAGCTATCGCGGTGGCCACATCACGGTCGACCTCGTCTGGTCGGCGGCGAACGCCCGCTGGAAGCGCTTCATCGACGTCTTCGCGACGGTCGTGCTGCTGTTCGTCGTCACGGTGCAGACGATCATGCTGTTCGACAAGGTGCGCGCGACCTACGTCGACCACGTCCTCACCTACGACCTCAACCTGCCGACCTGGCCCTTCTTCGCCGTGGCCTGGCTCGGCGATGTCTCGGCGGTCGTGCTGATAGCGATCCGTACGTATCGCCTCGCCTTCCATCCGGGCGATCTGGTCGAGGTCGGTGAGGCGAAGGTCGTCGAATGAGCAACGACTGGATCGCCTTCGTCGGCTTCGTCTCGCTCTTCGCGCTGATGCTCCTGCGCGTGCCCGTCGGCATGGCGATGGGGCTGGTCGGCGTCACCGGCTACAGCTTCATCGTCGGCCCGGGGCCGGCGTTGAAGCTCGTCGGCCAGACCTCGCTGCGTACGGTCACCGACTACACCTTCGGCGTGATCCCGATGTTCATGCTGATGGGCGCCTTCGTCTCGGTGTCGGGGCTGAGCCGGGAGATGTTCAAGGCCGCCGACGCCTTCGTCGGCCATCTGCGCGGCGGACTCGGCATCGCCACCGTCGTCGCCTGCGGCGGCTTCGCGGCGATCTGCGGCTCGTCGGTCGCGACGGCGGCGACCTTTTCGACCGTCGCCTACCCGGAGATGCGCCGCTTCGGCTACCCGCAGTCGTTCTCGACCGGAGTCATCGCCGCCGGCGGCACGCTCGGCGCGATGCTGCCGCCTTCGACGGTGCTCGCCGTCTACGCCATCCTGACGCAGCAGGACATCGGCAAGCTTTTCATGGCCGGCGTCCTGCCCGGCCTGCTCGCGATGGCGATGTACGTGGCGACGGTCGCCCTGATCGTCCGCGTGCGGCCGCGCTTCCTGCCCGCCGGCGAAGCGAAGCCCTGGGCCGAGCGTGTCGGGGCGCTGCGCCTGGTCTGGGCGCCCCTGCTGCTCTTTCTCTTCGTCATCGGCGGACTCTACGGCGGCTTCTTCACGCCGACCGAGGCCGGCGGCGTCGGCGCGGCGGGCGCCTTCATCCTCGGCGCGCTGCGCAAGAAGCTCGACGGCACAAAGACGCGCGAGGCGCTCCTGCAGGCGACGCGCACGGCGGCCGCGGTCTTCACGGTGCTGATCGGCGCCCTGCTGTTCGGCTACTTCCTCACCATTACGCAGACACCGCAGAAGATCACCGCCTTCCTGACCGGGCTGGGCGTCGGCCGCTACGGCATCCTCGCGCTGATCATGGGCATGTACCTCGTTCTCGGCTGCCTGATGGACGCGATGGCGATGATCATCCTGACCGTGCCGATCATCTTTCCCGCGGTAACCGCGCTCGGCTTCGATCCGATCTGGTTCGGTGTCATCATCGTCATGACGGTCGAGCTCGGCCTCATCCACCCGCCGGTCGGCATGAACGTATTCGTCATCAAGAGCGTCGTCAAGGACGTGAGCTTCACGACCATCTTCAAGGGCGTGCTTCCGTTCGTCGCAACCGATATCCTTCGCCTCGTGATCCTGATCGCTTTCCCGATCATCGCGCTCTGGCTGCCGCAACGCATGGGCTGAGGAGCGCATCGCAGACTGCCGCCGACGGCCCGCAGGCAACGCAGGCCGATCGACCCTGACAACGACGTTGCCGTGGAGAGACAGACATGCTGACAACGCTTCGGCGCGCCTCGTGGCTGCGTGCCGCCACGCTCGGAATCGGCCTCGCCGGCGGCGCGGGGCTCGCCCTCGCCGCCGATCCGCCGAAGGAAGAAGAGGTGCCGTTCTGGGCCATCGGCATGCCCAAGGGCAACACGCTGGCGCCGGTGCCGTCGTTTCCGATCCCGACGCCGGTCGACAAGCTGCCGGTCGGCAAGCTCAAGCTGCCACCCGGCTTCAAGGTCGAGGTCTGGGCCGGAAACATCCTCGACGCGCGCGGACTGCGCCTCGGCGACCAGGGCACGGTCTTCGTCAGCTCGCTGTTCGTCGCCGGCAAGATCTACGCCGTCACCGACAAGGGCGGCAAGCGCGAGGTGAAGACGATCGCAGAGAAGCTCTTCCTGCCGAACGGCATCGAGTACTACAAGGGCGCGCTCTATGTCGCGACGCCGAAGGAGATCACGCGCTACGACAACATCGAGGCCAACCTCGATCATCCGCCGGCGCCCGTCCTGATCTACGACAAGCTGACCGGTGAAGTGCCGCACGGCTGGAAATACATCCGCGTCGGCCCCGACGGCAAGCTCTACGTTCCGGTCGGCGCCCCGTGCAACATCTGCGCGATCGACGACAGGCACGCGCAGATCCGCCGCATCAACCTCGACGGCACGGGCGAGGAGATGGTCGCCCTTGGCGTTCGCAACAGCGTCGGCTTCGACTTCGACCCGAAGACGGGCGACCTCTGGTTCACCAACAACGGTCGCGACTGGCTGTCCGAAGACTTCCCGAACGACACGCTCAACCACGTGAGCAAGTCGGGCAACAAGCACTTCGGCTACCCGTTCTGCCACCAGGGCAACTTCGCCGACCCGGAATACGGCTGGGGCAAGAACTGCGCCGATTACGCGCAGCCGGCGCAGCTGATGGGCGCGCACGTCGCCACGCTCGGCATGCGCTTCTACACCGGCACGATGTTCCCGGCGAAGTACCGGGGCGCGATGTTCATCGCCCGGCACGGCTCGTGGAACAAGAGCCAGAAGGTCGGCGCCGACGTCGTCGTCGCCTGGCCCGACGACAAGGGCGGGGTCGCGAAGGTAGAGCCGTTCCTGTCCGGCTTCATCGAGAACAACGAGTACCTCGGCCGGCCGGTCGACGTCATGCAGATGAAGGATGGCTCGCTGCTCATCTCCGATGATCACGCGGGTGCGATCTACCGCGTCAGCTACACAGGCTCATGACATGGTCGCGCGGCGCGACCGTCGCCGCCGCAGCCTTGCTCGCAGCGGCGGGCGCGCACGCGCAGCCTGCCACCGATCGCTTCGCGCCCTGCGCTTCGTGCCACGGCGAGGGCGGCGTCAGCCCGAACTTCGAAACGCCGTCGCTTGCCGGCCAGCATTCGTTCTACGCGATCACGCAGCTGTTCCTGTTTCGTGCCGGACGGCGCGCCGACGAGCAGATGACGAAGGAGGCCAAGGCAATGAGCGACGACGACCTGCGCGCCTTCTCGGACATCATCGGCCAGTTGCCGCCGGCAGCGCCGTTCCGGCCGGACCCGGTCGATCCGGCGCGCATGACGCGCGGTGCAGCGCTCGCCGCGAAGCACCGCTGCGCGTCCTGCCACGGTGGCGACTACTCCGGCGAGAAGCAGGTGCCGCGGCTGGCCGGACAGCGCGAGGACTACCTCGGCAAGGCGCTCGCCGAGTTCAAGACCGGAACGCGCATCGGCTACACCCAGGCGATGAACGAGGCGCTGGCGGGCCTCGCCCCGAGTGAGCTGCCCGATCTGGCGCACTACCTGGCCCATCTCGGTGTGGTCGCACCCGCTCCGACGCGCTGAAGCGATGCCCGGCCACGGCTCGCACGTGCACCGGCAGCGCGGCCGCAGCCGGGCGCCGGCCTGCGCTGCCGCCGCGGCCACCACGGCCGCTGCCGGCGCAGGCGCAGAACGATGCGGCGACCGTGCTCGATCCCGTCGTCGTCTCGGCGCGGCGGATGCGCGAGAGCGCCTTCGATTCGCCCGCAGCGTTCAGCGCCGTGACGCGCGAGACGATCGAGAACGCGGGACCCAGATCAACCTCTCGGAATCGCTGTCGCGCGTTCCCGGAATCAGCATCCTGAACCGGCAGAACTACGCGCAAGATCTGCAGCTGTCGATCCGCGGCTTCGATGTGCGCTCGACCTTCGGCATTCGCGGCGTGCGCCTGATCGTCGACGGCATCCCGGCGACGATGCCCGACGGGCAAGGCCAGGCGCGTCGAACATCGACCTCGGCTCGGCCGGGCGCGCATCGAGGTGCTGCGCCGCCCGCTCGCCCAGCTCTACGGCAACGGCGGCGGCGACACGACGGCGACGGCGCGCTTCTACGTCGACGAGCGCGACCTCTACAACGCGCTGTCGACGCCGCTCGCCGCGCAGCTGCCTCCGACCTCGAGCGGCGGCATCGTCCAGTTCTCGCGCGTCTACGCCGGCACCGGCCTCGTCGTTACGCGGCGCCTCCGCCTCGACGCGGATCGCAGCCTTTGCCTCACCGGCGGCGTCGAGGCCGACCGCATGCGCGAGAACCGGCAGGGCTACATCGACAACGGCGGATTCCAGGGCGCGCTGAAGCGCGATGAGCGCAATACCATCGTCGACACCGACGTCTTCGTGCAGGCGGCCTGGGACCTCGCGCGGCCTGGACGCTCGCCGCCGGCGCGCGGCGCAGCAGCGTGCGCTTTCACTCCGAAGATCACTTCATCACCGCGAACAATCCCGACGACAGCGGCAGCGTCGACTACGGCGCGACCACCCGGTCCTCGGGATCCCTTGGCGGGTGCGCCCCGAACTCAACCTCTACGCGAACGCCGGGCGCGGCTTCGAGACGCCGACCTTCACCGAGCTCGCCTACAAGCCGGCGGGAACGGGGCTGAATACGGACCTCGCCGCGTCGCGCAGCCGGGACGCCGAGGTCGGCGACGAGCGGCAGCGGCGCAGCGGCGACTCCGGTCGCTGCCGGCAACCGCCTGCCCGGAACGCCCGAGCGCAATGCCTACGCCGAGCTGGCGTGGAGGGCGCGCGGCGCCTGGGGCGGATTCAACGCCGCCGTCGAAGCCGTGCACACGGGCAAGCTCTACGTCAACGACGCGAACAGCGACGCGGCGCCGGCGGCAACCGTCGTCGCCCTGCGCTGCGGGTTCGCGCAGCAGGTAGGCGGCTGGCGCATCACCGAGCTGGCGCGCATCGACAACGCCTCGAACCGGAACTACGCCGGCTCGGTGATCGTTGCCGAGTCGAACGGTCGATACTTCGACCCGGCGTGGCCGCGCACCTGGCTGCTCGCGGTGGCTGCGCGCTACACGTTCGACTGACGCGAGCGGCGCGAGCGCGCCCTCAGCCGACGACGAGCCCGCCGAGCGCCACCAGCCCGAGACCGAGCGCGGCGAGCGCGTCGCCGGCGATGAGGCCGCCGCCGAACAGCGAAGTCGCGGTCATGTCCTGCGGCACCTCGATCGCGTCGCCCGGTGCCTTCGACCGCTTCTCGCTCCGTCGCGCGTGCGCGTCGACGAGGCCCGCGAAGACGCCGCCGCCGCCGAACCAGAGCGACGTGTGCAGGTTGACGAAGCCGCCGAACGACAGCGCATAGGGCGAGGGGAGGAACACGGCGTCGAGGACGAAGTCGAGCGTCTTGCCGGAGCGCGTCTGCGCGACGTAGCGCTGGTACGCGGGCCACGCCCTGACGACCTTGCGCGAGAGCTCGATCGCCAGGCCGACGGCGACGCCGATCCAGATCGCCGTGCGCTGGTACGGCTTGTCGTCGGTCAGGCTACGCAGCACGCCGACGAACTTGAAGGTCATCGCCGCGTTCCAGGCAGCCGGCTGCTGCTCGGCCGTCATCTTCGTCTGGTCGAGCAGAAGGACGGGGTATGCCGCCATGAAGAGCTTGGCGAAGGCGACGGCGAGCAGAGCGCCGACGAGGATGCCGGCGACCTGGTAGCGGAACTGCATGACCCGGTTGGTACCCAGGCGCCAGCCGGTCGAGCGATCCTGCTGCATGTCGCAGGCCACGCTCGTCGCGACGAGCAGCACCGTTCCGGCCATGAGGCCGACGGCGGGATCCTTCAGTCCCGCTGCGGCCATCAACACGACCGAGACGACGAAGGCCGAAGAGATCGGATTCGAGTCGCTGATGCCGACCGAGATGCCGTTGACGAGCGCGAAGACGAAGACGAGCGCGACGGCAAGGACGAGATAAGCGACCGGCTGCGCGAGCACGTAGTGTCCGGTCGCGACGATGCCGGCGCCCCAGAACGCCGTCCAGACGACGAGGCGCTGCGTGTGGACGCGACGCCAGCCGCCGATCGGCGCCGCATCCTCGACGACAGGTTCTGATGCCGAGCGAAAGCGCGTCCAGGCCTTGCGCATGATGTCGGCCAGGTCGACGATCGCTGCACC
>JGI24140J50213_10000049_pt1 | contig 46028 bp, 43 predicted proteins | sample BarGraIncu00222A_FD_50213 | JGI IMG/M metagenome (IMG submission 50213)
GGGGAGCCGGGGGAGCCGGGGGAGCCGGGGGAGCCGGGGGAGNCGGGGGAGTCGGAGCCGGAGCGTCGGTACCGAAGCTCACCTGCGGGACCGCCCGGTCACCCTCGTCGGCTTGGAAGAATTCGGCGGCGCTGAACCCGAAGGAGCTCGCCAGGAGGTTCCTCGGGAAGCTCTGCAGCGCGATGTTGTAGTCGCGCACGCTGGTGTTGTAGTAGCGCCGGGCGAACTCGATCTTGTCCTCGGTCGCCGTGAGCTGCTCCTGCAGGTCGCGGAAGTTGTCGGCGGCCTTGAGCTGCGGGTAGTTCTCCGACACCGCGAACAGCGAGCGCAGCGACTGGCTCAGCACGTTCTCGGCCTGGCCGACGGCCGCCGGGTTCCCGCTGGCGCCAGCGCTCACCGCTGCCGCGCGTGCGTTGGTCACCGCCTCGAACGTCCCGCTCTCGTGCGCGGCGTAGCCCTTGACGGTCTCGACCAGGTTGGGGATCAGGTCGTGCCGCCGCTTGAGCTCGACGTCGATCTGCGACCAGGCCTCCTGCGTGCGGTTGCGCCGCTTGACCAGCCCGTTGTACGCGACGACCAGGAAGAGGACGACCAGGACGACCAGGACGATGATCACGATGAGCGGAGCCATGAGACTTCCCTTTGCTCGAGTGCCGCCACGCTATCCCGCTCTCCCTCGGCTACGAGAGGACGCGCCGCCGGAAGTTGTGCAGCCCGATCCACAGGAACAGCGTGCAGAACCCCAGCAAGACCGGGTAGACGACGTACAGGTGCATGTGCGGTGCACCGGTGAACGCGGCGCGCATGCCCTCGTTGACGTAGATGAGCGGGTTGACGAGGACGAGCGTCTGCAGCCAGTGCCAACCTCCGACAGTCACGGGCGCGAGGCTGGTCCACTCGTAGTACGTCCCCCCGAGGAAGGTGATCGGGAGAACCACGAAGCCGAACATCAGGCCGATGTTGCGAGGCTCGAAGCTGGTGCCCAGCACCAGCCCGAGCGCCGACATGGCCACGCACGAGAGCGGTACGACGGTGAGGATGACCGGCCAGTGCAGGTCGATGTGCGCCTCGACTCCACGCGCGTGCACCACGGATGCGATGGGCAGCACGATCGCCGCCGAGATCACGCCCTGGATGCTGCCCGACAGGACCTTGGACAGCGCCACCAGCCAGATCGGGCAGGGTGCCTGGACGCGGTCCTCGATCTCGCGCGTGAACCCGAACTCCTGGGCCATCTGCAGCGCCACCGACTGGACTCCTTGGAACATGATCGAGATGCCGACGACGCCGGCCACGAGGACGGTGGCGAAACCAGACTCGGCCGTCGGGCCACCGCGGCCACCGCCCACGGCGGTCCCGATCTTGGGGAAGATGAACAGGAAGACGAAGCACAGCAGGAACGGTTGGACGAGGGTACGGATGGCGAACTCGCCGAAGTGCTTGCGCAGCACCACGAGGTCGCGGAGCATCAGCGCGGTCAGCGCCTGGCGACCGGCGGCCGCAAGGGATCGGGTCGGCATCGCGGCGATCCGCGAGTGCGGGCCGGGAACCGTCGCCTCGCTGGTCATCAGTCGCGGAGCTCCTTGCCGGTCAGGCTGATGAACACGGTCTCCAGGCTCGGTTCGGCCACCGACAGGTCCGCCACCTCGAAACCGCCGGACTCGGCGGCCGCGATCACTCGTGCGAGCAGGCGGTCGCCGCCGCGGACGTGCAGCTGCAGGCCGCCATCGGTCGGGCGTACGTGTGTCACGCCATCGACGTGAGCACGGAGGACCGCGGCCAGCTGCTCCTGGTCGCCGCTCGCCTTCACCGTGACGATGGTGTCGGCGCCGACGCCCTGCTTGAGGGCCGCTGGTGTGTCCAGCGCCAGGATCCGGCCGTGATCCATGATCGCCACCCGGCCGCAGAGCTGGTCGGCCTCCTCCATGTAGTGCGTCGTCAGCAAGATCGTCTGCCCGTCGGCGTTGAGGTCGCGCAGGATCTCCCAGAGCGCCAGTCGGCCCTGCGGGTCCAGCCCGGCTGTCGGTTCGTCCATGAAGAGCACGGCCGGCCGGTGAAAGATCGAACGGGCCACCATCAGCCGCTGCGCCATGCCTCCGGACAGGGCGTAGACCGACGCCTTCGCCCACTTCGCGAGCTGGAACTTCTCCAGCAGCTCGTCAGCCGTACGTCGTGACTCCGCGGCACCGATGCCGAACAGCCGACCGTGGAAGTAGAGGTTCTCCCAGACGTTGAGCTGCCGATCAAGGGTGTTCGTCTGGGAGACGACCCCGATCAGCTGCTTGGCCAGAGCCGGGTGGGCGACGACGTCGATGCCGGCGACCGAGGCGGTCCCTGACGTCGGGACGACCCGCGTGGTGAGCATCCCCGCCACCGTCGTCTTGCCGGCGCCGTTGGGACCGAGGAGGCCGAAGATCTCGCCCGGCGCCACCATCAGGTTCAGCTCGTCGACGGCACGGAAGTCGGCCCCGGCGTACACCTTCGTCAGGTCGACCGTGTGGATGATCCCTACGGCGCCGGGCGGGGAGCCAGGCAAGGTCTCGGGCAGCTCAGCGGTCACGAGCCTCCTCCTGCCTGCTCCGGCGGACGCCCGAGGATCCTCAAACCTGGGTCGAGACCTGTCGATACGACAGGGTACGGGCTGGGTGTCCGGGTGACCTTCGTCACCTCGGTCCCTGGACGGCACCCGATCCACGCGGGCGCCGGGTTGGCGCAGATGTGGTGTCACCGGTGTCACACTGGTCGAGGGAACGTCTGGGGGCAGATACCCGTCAGGATGAAGGCAGCTATCTCCAGGAGGCTTATCCCATGACCGCGCTTCGCGGCTTCACCCTGAACTCGCACAGCTACGAGACCGACGAGGGCGTCGCCCCTGCCGAGACCGTCCGCAAGGGCTACCACTGCCCGGCCGGCCATGTCACGACGCTCCGGTTCTCGGTGCAGGCCGAGGACATCCCGGTGACCTGGGACTGCCCCAAGTGCGGCCGCGTCGCGCATGACGACTCCGCCGCCGCCGACCTTGCTGCCTCGACCGTCCAGGGCCGCGCCCTGGTGTCCCCGCGGACGAGCCCCACGGGCAAGACGCACTGGGAGATGCTGCTCGAGCGCCGCACCCTGGCCGACCTCGAGGTCATCCTCGCGGAGCGGCTCTCGCTCCTGCGCAGCAAGGGCGCCTGACCGCGGTACGACCATGAGCGAGACGTTCCCCGAGCAGACCAGCGACGACACCGACCAAGGCTGGGGCGAGCGGCCCGCCGAGGTCGATCCAGATGATCTGGACCGGTTCCTCGCCGATCGCCCGCCCCACCACGGTGACGTCTGAGCCGACCGCTCGGTGGACGTCTCAGCCGCGCGTGCGGAGCGCGTCGCGGATGTCGGTGAGCAGCTCCACCTCGGACGGGCCGGCCAGCTGCTCCTCGATCGGCTTCTCGAACCGAGAGCGCAGCTTGTTCACCGGGACGACCACGAAGAAGTAGACCGCCGCTGCGACGAGCACGAAGTTGATCACCGCAGTGAGGACCACCCCGATGCTGAAGTCCGCGTTGTTGATCGTGAAGGTGAAGACGGCGTCAAGGTTGGGCTTGCCGAAGATCGCGGCGATCAGCGGGTTGAGGAAGCCGCTGAGGAAGCCGTTGACCACGCCGGTGAACGCCACGCCGATGACGATCCCCACGGCGAGGTCGACGACGTTGCCACGGAGCACGAACTCACGAAATCCCTTGATCATGGACTGCCTCCCTGGATGGGCCTGGGGTGGCCCCCGAGTGGGGAAGGCTAGTGGCTGGTCCCTCTGCTGTCGTCCGGTAGTCGAATAACGACGGAGAGTCGCTCTGACGCGGCGGCTCCGGCCAGAACGGTCGCGGTGGTGGGGCTCACGGCCAGGACGACCAGCGCTCCGTCGGCAGCGAGCTGGCCGTCGGACAGCGGTGGGACGGCGAGGACGCGAGCCGCATCAGCGACGAGCCGGGCGGTAGGCGCGGAGGGCCCGCTCCCCGTGCTCGCGTAGCCGGAGCCGTCCGGTGCCGCCGATCCCGAGGCGGCGAGCACGTCGACGAGGTCTCCAGGTCGTACGAGGGCGGCGGTTGCAGCATCGGCCAGCCGGACCGGCGCCGCGACGACCCCCCGGGCGCCGACGAGCAGGCCCGGCCCGACAAGGCGTACGTCGGTGATGGGCTCGCCCCTGCGCACAGCGGATGCGACCGACCGGCCGACGAGCGCGGCTGGGTCGCTCGCAGCGCCGTCTGGTCGCGCGGCTGCGGGCACCTGGGCGAGCGCGACGTCGGACGGGCCGAGGATGCGGCCGGCCGCGAGGTCGTGCGCCGCGACGACGAGGGTGGCCAGGTGCGGGTGGCTGGGCGCCGCGGCCACGAGCCCGGAGACCACTGCGGCGGCCAGCAGGAATGCCGCGGCGAACCGCCGGTGCCGGGAGAACGCTCGGCGGGCCCGGCGGGTGGACCTGCGGCTGCTCGACGAGCCAGGGATCACGGCAGCGCGAACGGCAGGTGCAAGCCGTCGACGGCGTGCTGGCAGGCGCAGGTACGTTCGGCCGGCATCGCAGGGACCACCGCGAGCAGCAGCGCGCGGAGCCGGTCGACGTTGCTGGCGAACACTTTCAGGACCTCGCTGTGCTTCACCCCGTGGCCCTCCTCGACCCCGGCGTCCAGGTCGGTCACCAGCGCCACCGAGGTGTAGCAGAGGGCCAGCTCGCGGGCGAGGACCGCCTCGGGATGGCCGGTCATCCCGACGACGACCCAGCCGCTGGTTGCGAACCAGCGCGACTCGGCGCGGGTGGAGAAGCGCGGACCCTCGATGACGACGAGCGTGCCCCCGTCGAGTGGCGACCAACGATTGACGCGCGCCGCGGTGAGGACGACCGAGCGCCCGCTGGGGCAGTAGGGGTCGGCCATGCTCACGTGCACGGCGCCCTGGTCGTAGAACGTCTGGACCCGGCCGCTCGTACGGTCGACGAACTGGTCGGGGACGACCAACGTGCCCGGTCCGAGATCGGCGCGCAGGCCGCCAACGGCGCTCGGCGCCACCACCTGCCGCACACCGATGGAGCGCAGGGCCCACAGGTTGGCCCGGTAGTTGATCCGGTGCGGCGGGAAGCGGTGGTCGCGCCCGTGCCGCGGCAGGAACGCCACCCTCCGACCGCCCACCGACCCGACCATCAGGGCGTCGCTCGGCGCGCCGTAGGGCGTGTCGACGACGACCTCGTCGAGATCGTCGGCGAGCGAGTACAGACCCGAGCCGCCGATGATGCCGACGTCTGGTGCACCCGCGCTGGAAGTCTCGGTACTGGGAGCTGACATGCCGATCACGCTAGCCCGGTGGGCGCGAGCCCGCTGGCGCTGTCCACAGCCCGGCGGTCGGCCGGGCTGGTCAGCTGCCGCTGCTGCCGGAGCCTGTGGACGACGAGGCGGACTTGGCGGGCGCTGGCTTGCCTGACGCGGACGAGCCCGACCCGGACGAGCCCGACCCGGACGAGCCCGACCTGGACGAGCCGGACGCCGGTGCGGCGGCCGGTGCCGGCTTGGCCGAGGAGTCGCCGTTGCTGCTGGACGACGAGTCACCGCCGCCAGCCTTCGCGGCGGCCGGCTCCTTGGCCGCGTCGCCGGACCCTGAGCCGTCGCCAGAGCCCTTGCCGTCACCGGAGCCCTTGCCGTCGCCCGAGCCCTTCGACCGGCTGTCGGTGCGGTAGAAGCCGGAGCCTTTGAAGACCACGCCCACCGCGGAGAAGACCTTGCGCAGCCGACCGGCGCACCGGGGGCACTCGGTCAGCGCGGCGTCGGTGAACGACTGCACGGCCTCCAGCGGCTCGCCGCACTCGGTGCAGGTGTACTGGTACGTAGGCACGGGTCGTCGGCTCCAGCTCGTCGGATCCAGCAGTTGGTCAGTCCATCGTCTAGCACTCTCGGCCTGAGAGTGCCAATGATGAAACACCGGACCCGCTCGCGTCCATTCCGGTCCTCAGCTGCTGGGCCCGATCACGGGTGCACATCGGAACGTATGGGGCCGCTCACGCCTCGTAGTGCGGTCGAACGGATGATGTTCGGGAGCCGTTCGGGGCTGACAGGGTCGCCCACAGGTCGCGCAGACGGCCGAACGGGTGAGTCGACGAGGGTGGGGACGATGCTGGGTTCAAGGAGCGGTATGCGGTGGGCGAGCGCCGCCGTGGTCATGGCAGTGGTCGCCGCGGGGACGGCGCTGGTCGCGGCCGCACCGGCGCTGGCGGCGACGTCCAACCTGCCGATCGTGGCGGACCAGACCTACCAGGCCAACGACAGGGTCGATGCGATCCTGCCCCTGGGCAACACCGTCTACATCGGCGGCCTGTTCACGTCCGTACGACCGCCGGGGGCACCGGCCGGGACGGGCGAGGTCACGCGCCAGCACCTGGCCGCGTTCGACCGTACGACGGGAGCGTTGCTGCCCTGGAACCCGGGCACCGACAAGGAGGTGCTCTCCCTGACGGCGTCGCTCGACGGGGCCAGCATCTTCGTGGGGGGTACCTTCGCGCGGCTCGGCGGGCTGGCTCGCGGCCGCCTCGCGCAGGTCGACGCCGCGACCGGTGCGGTCCTGCCCTGGGCGCCCATGGCCGACCTGCAGGTCAACACGGTCGCGGTGACGTCCACACTCGTCTACGTCGGCGGCACGTTCGACACCGTCAACGGCCAGCCGCGCACGCGGCTCGCCGCGGTCGACTACAGCGGCGCCCTGAGCACCACCTGGGTCCCGACGGCTGACGACCGCGTGCGCGTGATCACGCCGGCGCCGGACGGGCAGTCGCTCTTCGTCGGCGGCGACTTCCTGTCGGTCAACGGGAGCACGACGCAGCGGATCCTCTCGCGGCTGGACCCGACCACCGGCGCCACGCTGCCGTGGATCAACCACCCGGGCTACCCGATCTACCAGTTCGCGTTCACCGGATCGATGCTGCTCGCTGCCGGCGACGGATCGGGCGGGCACATCGGCGCGTTCAACCTCGCCACCGGTGCGCTGATCTGGACCGAGCAGACCGACGGTGGCGTCCAGTCCATGACGGTCATGAACGGCGTGGTCTACGGCGGCGGCCACTTCGACAACGTCTGCGTCGGCGTGACCGACGGTCCCACCAAGGGCTTCACCTGCCCGGTCAGCCGCGCGATCAGGCACAAGCTCGTGGCCCTCGACCCGGTGACGGGCGCGCTGGACCCGTGGAACCCCGGTGCCAACAGCCCGCTGGGCGTCTACTCGCTGGCCAACCTCGGGGGCACCCTGATGGTCGGTGGGGTGTTCACCAAGCTGGGCTCGCCCGACGGGCTGTCGCAGGCGACGCACAACCAGCAGGCCTACGGACAGTTCACGCCGTCGGGCAACGCGTCACCGGTGGCGGCCTTCACGTCGTCCTGCACCCAGCTGTCGTGCACCTTCGACGGGAGCGGTTCGACGGACTCCGACGGCACGATCGCCTCGTACGCCTGGGACTTCGGTGACGCCGGCCAGGCGTCGGGACTCCAGGCCGCGCACACCTTCGCCACGGCCGGCACCTACCAGGTCAAGCTGACCGTGACCGACAACCTGGCCGCGACTGGGTCGACGACCGTGCCGGTCACGGTGAGCGTCCCGGTCACGTCCGCCATCGCCTTCCGAGCGGGCGCGATCGGCACGGCCAACGCCACGGTCGGACGGGTGACCGTCCCGGCCGCAGTCCAGCCGGCCGACGTGCTGCTGCTGTTCGCGACGACCAACACGGGCAACGCGGTCACGGCCGGTCCGACCGGGTGGACCCTGCTCGGTCAGCAGACGTCCGGGTCGCCCGACGAGCGCACGCTCCTGTACGAGAAGGTCGCGTCCAGCACCGACCCCGGCTCCTCGGTCGCCGTCACGTACGCGGCGACGACGAAGATCGACCTGCAGCTCGCGGCGTGGTCGGGGGTCGACAACGTGAACCCGGTCGGCGCCTTCGCCTCCACGGGCGAGACGGTGTCGCGGGCCACGCACACGACACCTGGGGCCACGGTGGCGACGGACGGCTCCTGGGTCGTGTCGTACTGGGCCGACAAGTCGTCGGCCACCACGACCTGGGCCCTTCCGGCCGGTCAGGTCCAGCGTGGTCTCTCCGCGGGCACCTCTGGCGGCCACATCAGCTCCGAGCTGGCGGACACCGGTACGGGGCTGTCGGCCGGCGCCGCACCGGGCGTCGTCGCGACCGCCGACTCCGCCAGCTCGAAGGCGACCATGTGGACCGTGATCCTCGACCCCGCACCCTGATCCGGCGCGGGCGGAGTCCCTGGTCGGTGCGCACGGCTCACTCGTCGCCGCGAGCCCCGAAGTAGTGGCGGACCGGGTTCGAGGACGTCGTCGAGGGCGTGAGCGGCGCGGGTGATCCGGCGGTCGTACCGCTGCCGTCGACGGGCCCGCGGGCGCCGTACTGGTGGACGAGCGCCGCCGCACCCGAGTGCTGGCCGACGTGGCTGGTCGCGACGGCNCCGGTCGCTGCGGCCGGCCGGACGGCCGTGGGGAGCGACGGCGCGCTCGTACGGTGCAGCGAGACNACGGCGAGGGCGACGAGGATCACGGCGGCCAGGGCTGCTGCGGTCCAGAGGAGGGGGCGCTTGGTGTCGATCGCGATCGTGCGCGGTCCGGATGCGGTGGTGGTCATGGCGAGCTCCTTGCGGGGAGAGGTGGCCACCGGTCGGTGGTTGTCGAGGAATCTCGCAACCCGTGGTGGCAATCCGATGGCGACCCGGTGCAATTCCGGTCGCAGCCGTCAGCGNGNGAAGCGCACGACCCCGGACGGGAGGACCGCGAGCGTCACCGGGCGGTCGTGNGGCTCGGCGGGCACGCGGTCCAGCAGCTCGCCCTCGTACAGCAGTGCAGCCACAGGGGTTCCCTCGGTGACCCGGACCAGCGCGCGGTCGTACGAGCCGCCGCCCTGGCCGAGCCGTGCCCCGCTCCCGTCGACGGCGAGGGCGGGTACGAGGAGCAGCGCCGCCGCGGACACGGCATCGACACCGAGGNGCTCGCCCACCGGTTCGAGCAGCCCGGACCGGCCCTCGACCGAGCTGGGCACGAGGGCCTCCGGACCCGTGTAGGCGGCCCAGTCGAGGTCGAGGTCGGGCCGCAGCACCGGCAGGAGGACGCGGACGCCACGCCCGGCCAGCGCCGCGACGAGCGACGCTGTCGACGGCTCGGCCGGGCTGGACACGTAGGCGGCGACGGTGACGGCGCCGTCCAGCTCGGGCAGCGCGAGCACGAGGGTGGTCAGGCGCCCGGCGACCTGCGCGCGGTCCTCCGCCGAACGGGCCCGGCGATCGGTACGGAGGCGGGCACGAAGCTGGCTCTTGGCGGCATCGGTCGTCGGCACGGGCACCATCATCGACCCCAGCCAGCCGGGAACCTCTAGGCTCGCGTCATGCGAGTGACGAAGGCGGTCGTGCCGGCGGCCGGGCTCGGTACCCGATTCCTGCCGGCCACCAAGGCGACTCCCAAGGAGATGCTGCCCGTCGTCGACAAGCCGGCGATCCAGTACGTCGTCGAGGAGGCGGCCGCGGCCGGTCTCACCGACGTCCTGATGATCACCGGTCGCAGCAAGCGAGCGCTCGAGGACCACTTCGACCGCAACGCCGAGCTCGAGCTCGCGCTCGAGGCCAAGGGCGACCTGCAGCGACTGGCGGCCGTACGCGCGTCGAACGACCTCGCGACCGTGCACTACGTCCGGCAAGGAGACCCCCTCGGGCTGGGGCACGCGGTGCTCATGGCCGAGCAGCACGTCGGGCAGGAGCCCTTCGCGGTGCTGCTCGGAGACGACCTGATCGACCCGCGCGACCCGCTGCTGTCGGTGATGACCGACGTGCGTGAGCAGCGCGGCGGGTCGGTCGTCGCGTTGATGGAGGTACCGCGCGACCAGATCCACCTGTACGGGTGCGCGGCCGTCGAGCCGCTGCCGGGCTCGGGCTCGCCGGACGTCGTGCGCATCACCGACCTCGTCGAGAAGCCGGCCACCGACGAGGCACCGAGCAGCTTCGCGGTGATCGGCCGCTACGTCCTGGACGCGGCGGTGTTCGCGGCGATCAAGGCCACCGGGCCGGGCCGTGGCGGCGAGATCCAGCTCACCGACGCCCTGCGCCGGCTGATCGGCACCGACCCCGCCGACGGCGGCGGTGTCATCGGGGTGGTCTTCCGCGGGCGGCGCTATGACACCGGCGACCGGCTCGACTACCTCAAGGCTGTCGTCCGGCTGGCCAGCGAGCGTGACGACCTCGGACCCGAGTTCCTGGTGTGGCTGCAGGGCTTTCTTGCCGAGGGACGCGGCACGTGAAGAGCGTCGACGCCCACCTGGACGACTGCCTCGAGGGCGTCGAGCCGCTCGAGCCGATCGACCTCCAGCTGCTCGACGCGCACGGCTGCATCCTCGCCGAGGAGGTCGTGGCGTCGGCCCCGATCCCGGGCTTCGACAACGCCTCCCACGACGGCTATGCCGTCCGCGCCGCCGACGTCGAGTCCGCTACGTCCGACGCACCGGTCGACCTCCCGGTGATGGGGGACATCCCGGCCGGCCGGCCGGCCACGGTCGCGCTGCAGCCGGGCACGACGATGCGGATCATGACCGGTGCCCCCGTGCCCGAGGGTGCCGACGCCGTCGTACCCGTCGAGTGGACCGACTCCGGCATCGCCAACGTGAAGATCTCGCAGCCGCCCGCTCTCGGCGCCCACATCCGGCGCATCGGCAGCGACGTCACGAAGGGGCAGCAGGTGCTCGCCGCGGGTACCCGCCTCGGCCCCGCCCAGATCGGCCTGCTCGCCGCAGTTGGTCGCGACCGTGTCGTCGCCCGGCCCAAGCCACGCGTCGTCGTGCTGTCCACCGGCTCCGAGCTGGTCGACCCGGGGCTGCCGCTGCAGCCGGGCCAGATCAGCGAGTCCAACAGCTTCGCGCTGACCGCCGCCGCGCGCGAAGCGGGTGCGCTCGCCTACCGCGTCGGCATCGTCCTCGACGACCCGCGCAAGCTGATCGACACCCTCGAGGACCAGCTGATCCGGGCCGACCTCATCGTCACGACCGGTGGCGTCAGCGCCGGTGCCTACGACGTGGTCAAGGAGGTGCTGTCCCGGCTGGGGACGGTCACCTTCGAGAAGGTGGCCATGCAGCCGGGCATGCCCCAGGGGCGCGGGTCGATCGGTCCCGATGCCATACCGATCTTCACGCTGCCGGGCAACCCGGTCAGCGCCTACGTCTCCTTCGAGGTGTTCGTACGCCCCGTCATCCGACGGATGCTGGGCGTCGAGCCGCTGCTGCGGCCCACCGTGCGCGCCGTCTGCACGGCCGAGCTGACGTCGCCTGCCCAGAAGCGGCAGTTCGCCCGAGGCTGGCTGTCGGTCGAGGAGGGGCGCTACGTCGTACGTCCGATAGGTGCCCAGGGCTCGCACCTGGTCAACGACCTCGCCCACGCCAACTGCCTGATCGTCGTGCCCGAGGACGTCACCGACGTCCCCGCCGGCAGCTCCGTCACCGTGATGGTCCTGGAGCGGCGGCTGTCATGACCGCGGGTGGGGGCTTCACGCATCTGGACGCCTCGGGCGGCGCCCGCATGGTCGACGTGTCGGGCAAGGAGGTCTCGGTGCGCACGGCGCGCGCGACCGGCCGCGTGCTCGTCTCTGCCGAGGTCGTCGCGCTGCTCCGTGGCGGAGGGGTCCCCAAGGGGGACGCCATCGCGGTCGCGCGCATCGCCGGTATCCAGGCGGCCAAACGCACGCCCGACCTCGTACCGCTCTGCCACCCCATCGCCATCCACGGCGTAGTGGTCGACCTCGACGTGCTCGACGACCACGTCGCGATCACGGCGACGGTACGCACGGCCGACCGTACCGGTGTGGAGATGGAGGCCCTGACCTGCGTGGCCGTCGCCGGGCTGGCGCTGGTCGACATGGTCAAGTCCGTCGACCCGGGCGCAGTCATCACCGATGTACGCGTCGAGGAGAAGACCGGGGGCAAGACCGGCCGCTGGACGCGGGACCCGTCGCGGGAGCTCGGCTGATGCGCGCCCTCGTGGTCACCTCGTCCAACCGAGCAGCCGCCGGCGTCTACGCGGACACGTCCGGTCCGGTCGTCGTCGACGGGCTGGTCGCCATGGGGTTCGAGGTCGACGGACCGGAGGTCGTCCCCGACGGCGAACCGGTCGAGGCGGCGCTCCGGGCTGCGGTCGCGTCCGGCTACGACGTGGTCGTGACCACCGGCGGTACCGGCCTGACGCCGACCGACCGCACCCCCGAGATGACCCGGCGGGTGGTCGACCGCGAGATCCCGGGGATCGCCGAGGCGATCAGGGCGTACGGGACGTCGGCCGGCGTCGCGACCGCGGCCCTGTCCCGAGGGCTCGCCGGGGTCGCCGGACGCACCATCGTGGTCAACCTGCCCGGATCGACCGGAGGGGTGCGCGACGGGCTCGCCGTCCTCGCCCCGTTGCTGGCGCACGCGGTCGACCAGGTCGGCGGAGGCGACCACTGACGCCCGGCTGGCCGGTCGAGCTGGCCGAGGGAGACGTCGGGCTGCGGCCGATCCGGCAGCGCGACCGGTCCGACTGGCGGGCGGTGCGCGCCCGCAACGCCCAGTGGTTGCGGCCGTGGGACGCGACCTCGCCGGCAGGGGTGTCGGAGCTCCCGCCGACCTTCGGGCACATGGTCCGCGTGCTGACGTCCGAGGCGCGGATGGGTCACCTGATGCCGTTCGTCGTCACCTTCCGCGGGTCGCTCGTCGGCCAGGTCACCGTCGGCGGCATCACGTGGGGGTCCCTGCGGTCGGCGCACATCGGGTACTGGGTCGACCGCGACGTCGCCGGCCGCGGCATCATCCCGACTGCGGTCGCGCTCGCGTCCGACCACCTGTTCGCGATCGGGCTGCACCGGGTCGAGATCAACATCCGGCCCGAGAACGCGGCGTCGCTACGCGTGGTGGAGAAGCTCGGCTTCCGGCCCGAGGGGCTGCGGCCGCGGTTCCTGCACATCGACGGCGGGTGGCGCGACCACCTGTGCTTCGCGCTGACCGTCGAGGAGATCGGCGAGGGTGTCCTCGCGAGGTGGCACCGCGCCCGTGCCGCCGGCCCCGACCCGCGCCCGGCCTCCCCACCCGGCCCCGACCCGCGTCGATCTTGAGACATNACTGGCCGACACGCGGGTGGGGGCAGTGATCTCTCAAGATCGTCGCGAGGTCTGGGCGGGAAGTGGGCGACACACCGGGCACAATGCGTGAGCAGAGCACCTGCGCGGCTTAGCGTTTCGATCCGTGAGCCCCAGCGGTCTGATCTACGCGACGATCGTCGTGCTGTGGGCTGTCGTCCTCGTCCCGATCTGGCTGCGGAGGCACGACGAGGTGACCGAGTCTCGCTCCGTCGACCGCTTCCAGGGCGCCATGCGCACGCTCTCCCGCCGGAGCGTCGACGCCATCGGCGACCGTCGCGAGGTGCTCGTCCCACGACGACCGGCCGCCCGCACGATGCCGGACAACGTCGTCGAGCCCCCGTCGGCCGCATCGCTCGCCGCGTCGCGTCGACGACGCGTGGGCCTGATCCTGCTGGCCGTCGCGGTGCTGGTCGGGGGGCTGGCCGCCTTCGCCCTCGTGCCGGTGTGGGCGCCGGCCATCCCGATGGTCGTCCTCGTGGTCTTCCTGCTCCGGGCCCGAGCCAGCGCCCACCGTGTACGCGACCGCGAGCTCGCCGACCGCAGGGCCAGGGCCGCCGAGTCGCGCCGGCTGCGGCACGAGCAGTCCGAGCGCGAGCTGCGCCGGGCGGGCGTCCCCGTCGCTCCGGCCCGAGTGCCCGCCGACATCGAGCGGCCGCGGCAGCGGGCGCCCCGTCCGGTGCCCATGCCCGCCGAGCCGGCGGCCGCCGTACGAGCCCCGGCCGTGCCAGGTTTCTACGACGCCGAGGCCGAACGGGCCTGGGACCCTGTACCCGTACCGCTCCCCACGTACGTGTCCGCGCCCAAGGCGCCGAGGTCCGTGCGCATCATCGACCTGACAGCGCCCGGCGCGTGGACGTCAGGCCGCCTCGCCGACAGCTCGGCCGGCGACGAGGGCGACGGTGCTGACGATGCCGACGCCGGCGGCCGTACCGCCCAGCAGGCCGCTGCCCGCGACGCGATCGTGACCGGTGAGCTGCTGATCGAGCGCCGCCGCGCCGTCGGAGACTGACCGCAGCGTTCGGCCGCCCGGCCCGTTGTTGGTATCGTTCCCTCTCGTCTGGGGCTGTGGCGCAGTCCGGTAGCGCACCTCGTTCGCATCGAGGGGGCCAGGGGTTCGAATCCCCTCAGCTCCACCCAGCCGATGTCGGTCGGACCCCGGTTCTCGAGTCGAGACCCGGGGTTCGCCGCGTCAGGTGTCGAGGCCGGTGGGGCGCGGTCAGGCGGCGGCCCGCGGCACGGTCAGGACGGGGCGAAGCCCGTCGTCGTGCTCGCGCTGGCGCCGAGGGTGGCGCTCGTGGCGGTCACGGTAACGGGTACCGCGACACCGGCCTGCGCCGCACCGACGGGTACGAGGACGAACGCGAGGCCGGCGCCGTTCGCGACCCCGGACGCCGTCACCGCGCCGGTACGGAAGTGCGCGACCACCTGCACCGTCGCACCGGGGACGGTGGTCACGTTGACGATCACCGAGCTGCCCCGCGGCGGGGTCGTGTCGTCCATCGCGGCCGACACGGTGACGCCATGCACACCGGGTACGGCCGGCGCGGCGCCGTGGTCGACGGCGCTCTGCCCGACGTAGTACCCGGCCAGGTCGGCGACGAGAGAGACCGAACCGACCGCGTTGCGCAGCCTGACCCGGGTACCGGCGCCCACCGATGCCAGCACCAGCCCGGCCTGCGTACGGCCGGCCGCGACGTTGACGTTGCTGGCGGTCGGGAAGGCGGTCCCAGTCGCCGGGGTCGGGAACGCCTGCACGTACGTCGAGGTGGACGGCGACACGGCCGCCAGGTTGAACGCGACCGCTGTGGCCACGGAGGGCACGTAGCTGCCCAGCGTCAGCTGCAGGTCGACCAGGCCGCCGGGGCCGAGCGGCCCGCCCTGGCCCAGCGCCTCGCCCTGCCCGATCCTCGTGTCCAGAAGCCGAACCGGGCTGACGGGTACGTACAGCGAGCTGCTCGGGTCGGTGGAGAAGTACCCGGCGACGTCGGCGACGAGGTTGACCGTGCCCGCACCGTTGCGCAGCCGCACCTTCCCGCCCGCGCCGATCCCGACGACCACCAGGTTGCTGACCGTCTGCCTGGCGGCGACGTTGAGGTTGCTGGTGGCGGGCGCTCCAGCACCGACAGGGGTGGGGTACGCCTGGACGAACGTCGCCGCAGTGGGACCGGTCGCCGTCACGTTCATGACGACGGCCGTCGCACCGGCCGGCACGCCGTTCGCGCCCGCGACCTGCAGGTCGATCGAGTGGCCCGCGCCGACCGGTGCCTTGACGGCGCCCACACCGGTACGCGTGTCGAGCGCGCGTACCGGTGTCATAGGGGTGAAACCCGTTGCTGCGTCAGGGGAGTAGTAGCCGGTGACATCAGCGAGGAGGTCGACAGTACCCGCCGCGTTGTACAGGTTGACGTCGCCGAAGGGGCTGATCTTCACGGTCACGAGGTTCGGCACGGTACGACCGGCCGCGACGTTGAGGTTGCTGGCCGTCGGCGGCTGCTGGTCACCGGGGTAGACCGACACGAAGGTGCTCGCGGTGGGCGCGACCGCCGTGACGTTGAGGACCACGGCCTCCGCATCGGTCGGCACGCCGCCGGCGCCCCAGACGTGCAGGTGCACGAACTTCTGCGCGCCGACCCGCCCCGGTCGCCCGCCCGTGGCTCCGAGACCGGTGCGGGTGTCGAGGATCCGGGTGGGCGCGACGGCGTCGAACGCGTCGCCGTCGACAGCGGGGTCGGCGGCCGAGACGCTCACGGGGGGTACGGACGCCGGCGAGCCGTCCGGGTACGCGAAGAGGCTGAAGACGTACGGTGCGCCGGCGACGAACGGGGACAGGCAGGTGCCCCCGGTGGCGCACGGGCCGGCCAGCTGCGTCGCCAGCTCGAGCACCGGGTTCGCACTCGTGAGCTGGTCCTCGGTCACCCACCCGCCGTCGGCGGGCGAGGCCGCAGCGGTCGTCCCCCGCTTCGCGACGATGACGAAGTACCACGCGAGTGCTCCGGCCGGCGGTGTGACGGTCAGCCGGAACGACCCGTCGGCGGACAGGGGCGCGGTCACGGACAGGGTGGGCGCCGCAGCCGGCCATGGACCGGTCGTCGCCGTCACGGCCAGCACGCTGGGCTTGGTGGTCGTCGGGTCGACGACGTAGACCGTGCCGTCCGCCGACACGGCCATCTGGTCGGCCAGCGTGACCGCCTGGCCGACCGTGACAGCGCCGGCGGTACCGAGCATCAGCAGGGGCGCGGACCCGTCGGACGGCGACTTCCACAGCTGGGTGAAGGTGAAGCTCCCGTTGCCCTCGACGAGTGTGTAGACCGAGCCCGTGGCGTCGACCCCGACAGGGGCGAACTCGGCGCCGGACCGGCTCGGGACGGCGACGAGAGCCCCCGCGACGACGGCCCAGATCTGGTCGCTGCCGACGAGCAGGGCCCCGTCGCTGGGGCGTACGGCGAGGCCACCGACCTGCGGCAGCAGTGCCGACGTTGCGGTGACGCCGGGCCCGGTGGCGAGGGCGCCACCTCCCGCGTATCGGTGCCAGATCCCGGCAGCCAGGTCGAGCGCATACACCGAGTAGCCGGTGCCACCGCCGTTGCTCTGGCTGATGTACAACGTCGATGCGTCCGCTGCCATCGGCCCGGGCGAGAGGTCGACGGACGTGGCGTCCATCCCGTCGTCGATCGCGTTGCCGCCGCCACCGGCCGTGATCCGGATGATGCCGTCCAGCCCGACGGACCGGACCCTGCCGCTGCTGTCCTCGATGTAGAGGACGCCGTTCGGCGCGTACGCCAGCTCCTTCGGCTGGATGCCCGCAGCCGTAGCGAGACCGCCGTTGCCCGAGCCGGCGAGGGCACCGGGGTCGCCAGCCACCCTGACCAGGGTCGTGGCAGCCCCCGTACCGTGCACCCGCACGACCGTGTTGTCGGACATGACGACCGGGTCGCCGGTCACCGGGTCGACCGCGACCCCGTTGATGTGGTCGAAGCCGCTGGAGAGCACGGTGGTCACCGTCGGGGGCGATGGCGTTCCGGCCGCCTGCGCCGAAGCCGAGGCAGCGACCGGAGCCAACCCCGCGACCAGGGTCAGGACAAGAAGGCGTTGCAGCGCAGCGCGTCCTGGCACGTGCTCACTCCCCGTTGGCCTGGTGATGGCAGCCCCGAGCAACGAAAGTACCGACGCCTGCCGCCTTGCCGGGCGGTACTGGAGCCAGACGAGCCGAACGGTTGATCACGTCCCACCCGGACGGCCAGCCGCTCTCCGCGTTGATCATGGACGAATGGCCCTTGTGGATCAAGGAAAAGGGGCCATTCGTCCATGATCAACGCGAGGATCGGAGCGGGGGTGGAGCGGAGCGGGGGTGGATCGGAGCGGACGGCTAGATCCAGCCGCGGAACCAGAGCCGCCGCAGCCAGTCCGGCTGGGCCAGCACCGTGCCGACGAGCACTGGCCAGATCCAGGCGGTGTTCGCCACGACGAGCAGCAGGTAGCCGCCGGCGGCGGCGGCGCCCCACGTACGACGGGTCGGTGAGACGTCGCGGGTACCGATCACGGCGCCGATCGCGAACGTGAGCGCCATCACCATGAACGGCGCGAACGCGACCTCGTAGAAGGTGAAGATCGTCCGGTCGCGGTAGAGGATCACCCAGGGCAGCCAGCCCGCAGCCACCGCGCCGAGGACAGCGCCGGCGCGCCAGTCACGGGCNCCGATCCACCGCCAGAGCATCCAGACCAGTGCGGCAGTGGCCGCCCACCACAGCAGCGGCGTGCCGAGCGACGTGACCTCCCGCGTGCACTGCGAGGCCAGGCATCCCTGCTGACCGGGCTTCAGCTCGATCGACCAGAAGGCGGTCGGTCGCACCTGGATCAGCCAGCCGATCGCCTTGGCCGCGTACGGGTGCGGGGTGTCCAGGTGGGTGTGGAACTTGAGCATCTGCGAGTGGTAGTCGAGCAGCGCGCGCACGTTGTCCGGCAGGAACGGCCACCCGCGGCGGCCGAGGATCCACGACCGCTTCTGGTGCGAGAACGTGAACAGCCACGGCAACCAGGCGATGCAGTAGACGACGAACGTGGTGGGTACGAGCAGCAGGAACCCGGTGATGGCGTCGCGCCGCAACGTCGCGAGGTAGGGCTTGCGGATCCCGGCGGCGCGCCGCGCCCCGAGGTCCCACAGCACCGTCATCGAGCCGAAGGCGAACAGGAAGTAGATGCCGCTCCACTTCGTCGCGCAGGCCAGCCCGAGGAGCACACCGGCGAGCAGGCGCAGGGGTCGAAGACCCAGCCGCGGCCCGAGGTCGGCAGAGCGGTCTGGGTCGGCCGCACCGTCGCCGGCCTGCCGTGCCTCGGCCCAGTCGGCGAGCCGTTGTCGCATGTGGTCTCGGTCGATCACCAGGCAGCCGAACGCGGCGAGGATCCAGAAGGCGAGCACGCCATCGAGCAGCGCGCTGCGGGACAGCACGATCGAGAGCCCGTCCAGGGCCAGCAGCAGGCCGGCGATGCTGCCGAGCAGAGTGGACCGCGTCATCCGCCGGACGATGCGGGCCAGCATGAGGACCATCAGGGTCCCCAGGACGGCCGGCATGAACCGCCAGCCGAACGGCGTCACGCCGAACACCCACTCGCCGAAGCCGATCACCCACTTGCCCACCGGCGGATGGACGATGTACGACGCCTGCCCGGTGAAGACGTGGGTGTGGCCCGAGAGGATCAGGTCGTTCGCGTTGGGCACCGTCTCCTGCTCGTACCCGAACCGCCACAGCGACAGCGCGTCCTTGGCGTAGTAGGTCTCGTCGAACGAGAAGACGTGCGGCGACCCGAGGCCGGTGAAGCGGAGGTAGGCCGCCACGGCGGTGACGATCAGCGGGCCGCCCCACCCCCAGCGCCCGTCGTCCGGCATCGCCGGTGCTATCCGGTCGCGTACCGGGAGCCGGTCGCGCAGGCGGCGGCCACGATGGCGGCCCGGCGAGACGCCGGCCGGGTCCGTGGCAGGCTCCGCCAGCTGCTCGCCGGGCGGCGTCGCGAGGGTCCCGGTCACCGGGTCATCGTATGTACACCGCGGCGCCGGGCCCGGTAACCCTCGCCTGCGAAGATGCGCGGGTGACCGGCCTGCTCGTCCTCGCGGCGACCCCCATCGGCGACCCTGGGGACGCCTCGGCGCGGCTGGCTGTCGAGCTGGGCTCGGCCGACCTGGTTGCTGCTGAGGACACCCGACGCCTCCGGCGGCTCACCTCGGCCCTCGGCATCCAGATCGGCGGCCGCGTGGTGTCGTACCACGAGCACAACGAGGCGGCGCGCACGCCCGACCTGGTCGCAGCTCTCGTCGGCGGCGCCCGCGTCGTGCTCGTGACCGATGCTGGGATGCCGTCGGTCTCCGACCCCGGCTACCGGCTCGTCAGGGCCGCGGTCGACGCCGGCGTGCGGGTCACGGTGGTGCCCGGCCCGAGCGCCGTCCTTGCGGCCCTCGCCCTGTCGGGGCTCCCCGTCGACCGGTTCTGCTTCGAAGGGTTCCTGCCGCGCAAGGCAGGGGAACGGGCGGCCCGCCTCCAGGAGGTGGCCGACGACCCCCGGACGCTCGTCTTCTTCGAGGCCCCGCACCGGCTCGCGACGACGCTCGCAGCGATGGCTGCCGCCTTCGGCGCGGGGCGCGCCGCCGCGGTCTGCCGCGAGCTGACCAAGACGTACGAGGAGGTGCGTCGCGGCCCTCTCGGCGAGCTGGCCGCATGGGCGGAGGCGGGCGTGCGCGGCGAGATCACGGTCGTCGTCGGGGGTGCGCCGGCGCCGGGGAGCGGCCCGGACGGTCCGCCGACGGCAGCCGAGCTGGTGGCTCGCGTCGCGGCGCGCGAGGCGGCCGGCGAGACGCGCAAGGAGGCCATCGCCGCGGTGGCGGTGGCGGTCGGTCTGGCGAAGCGCACCGTCTTCGACGCGGTGGTTGCCGCCCGCACCCGCCCCGATCCCCCGTTCGTCTGACGATTCGTTTGATCTACGCCGCACAAATGTCAGGTGTGCGGCCTGGATACGCTGGACCCATGCCCGAGGCCGCGCCCGACAAGACGTTCTACGTCACGACGCCGATCTACTACGTCAACGACGCCCCCCACATCGGGCACGCCTACACGACGGTCGCGGGCGACGTCCTGACCCGCTGGCACCGGCAGCGTGGCGAGCGGGTCTGGTTCCTCACGGGCACCGACGAGCACGGCGAGAAGGTGCTGCGGAGCGCCGAAGCGGCGTCGATGGCGCCGCAGGACTGGTGCGACCGGCTCGTGGAGCAGGCCTGGAAGCCGGTGCTGCACACGATCGACGCGGCCAACGACGACTTCATCCGTACGACTGAGGAGCGGCACACCAGGCGGGTGCAGGCATTCCTGCAGGGGCTGTTCGACGCAGGCCAGATCTACGAGGACCTGTACGAGGGGCCGTACTGCGTGCACTGCGAGGAGTTCAAGCTGCCGGGCGAGCTGCTCGACGGCGAGGGCGACTACGCCGGGCAGAAGGTGTGCGCGATCCATGGCCGGCCGGTCGAGCAGCTCAGCGAGCGGAACTGGTTCTTCCCCCTGTCGAAGTACGCGGACCGGCTGCTCGCGCACTATGCCGAGCACCCGGAGGCGGTCGAGCCGGCCAGCGCGCGCAACGAGGTGCTGTCCTTCATCCGGTCGGGGCTGCAGGACCTGTCGATCTCGCGCTCGTCGTTCGACTGGGGCATCCCGGTGCCGTGGGACCTGACCCAGGTCGTCTACGTCTGGTTCGATGCCCTGCTCAACTACGCGACTGCGGTCGGCCTCGGCGACACCGAGGGACCAGGGGCGGAGAAGTTCGCGACGACCTTCCCCGCCGACGTCCATCTGGTCGGCAAGGACATCCTCCGGTTCCACGCCGTGATCTGGCCGGCGATGCTGATGGCGGCCGGGAAGCCGTTGCCACGCAAGGTGTTCGCGCACGGCTGGCTGCTCGTGGGCGGCGAGAAGATGAGCAAGTCCAAGCTCACCGGCATCGCGCCCGCCGACGTCATCGACCACTTCGGGTCCGACGCGTTCCGCTACTACTTCCTGCGGGCGATCCAGTTCGGGTCGGACGGCTCGTTCTCGTGGGAGGACATGGCCGCGCGCTACACGTCCGAGCTGGCCAACGGGTTCGGCAACCTCGCCTCGCGGGTGGCCGCGATGGTCGTGCGTTACTGCGACGGGAACCTCCCCTCGGCTGGTACCTCGGGACCGGCCGAGGCGGTCGTGGCGGCTGCCGCAGCCGAGGCTGCGCGTCGTGCCGACGAGCGCGTCGCCGCGCTCGACTTCTCCGGTGGCATCAACGCGATCTGGGAGCTCGTCGACGTGCTCAACGGCTACCTCACCGAGCAGGCGCCGTGGCAGCTGGCCAAGAGCGACGACGACCGGGGACTCCTGGAGACTGTGCTGTACACCGCGGCCGAGGGCCTGCGGGTCCTTGCCGTGCTGCTGAACCCGGTGCTCCCCAAGGCCTGCGCGGCGTTGTGGGACTCGCTCGGCGCTGAGCCGTCACTCGGTGCGCTCGCGGCCCAGCGCCTCGCCGATGCCGGTCGTTGGGGCCAGCTGCCGGCCGGCGTGACGGTCAGCAAGGGCGCCGTGCTCTTCCCGCGTCTCGAAGACTGACGGCGATGACTGACCGCCGTGCTGCCCGGCGGGAGGGTGCCTACCCGCCGGCGCCGCAACCCCTCGCTGCCGAGGTCCTCGACAGCCACTGCCATCTCGACATCGGTACCGACGAGGTGTCGATGTCGGTCGACGACGCCGTAGCCGCNGCGGCGGCCGTCGGCGTCACCCGGCTGGTCCAGATCGGCTGCGACCTTCCCAGCGCCCGGTGGTCGGTCGACGTNGCCGTGGCGCAGCCGCACGTGGTGGCCGGTGTCGCGCTGCATCCCAACGAGGCACCCCGCATCGCGGCCGCGCAGGGTCGGGCCGCGCTCGACGCGGCGTACGAGGAGATCGACGAGCTGGCGTCGCACGAGCGGGTACGCGCCATCGGCGAGACCGGCATGGACTTCTTCCGTACCGAGGAAGGCGGTCGAGCCGTGCAGGAGGAGTCGTTCCGCCGGCACATCGCGATGGCCAAGAAGCACCGGAAGGCGTTGGTGATCCACGATCGTGACTCGCACGACGCGGTGCTCCGCATCCTCGAGGACGAGGGAGCGCCGGAGCGTGTGGTGTTCCACTGCTTCAGCGGCGACGCCGACATGGCGCGCCACTGCGTCGAGCGCGGCTGGGTCCTGTCCTTCGCGGGCACCGTCACGTTCAAGAACGCCGAACCCCTGCGCGAGGCCCTGCGGGCGACGCCGCTGGACCAGCTGCTGGTCGAGACGGATGCGCCGTTCCTCACACCCGCGCCACACCGTGGGCGTCCCAACGCGAGCTTCCTCATCCCGTTGACGCTCCGCGCGATGGCGCACGAGAAGGCCGTCGGAGAGGCCGAGATGGCGACCCGGATCTGGGCCACGGGCGAACGTATGTTCGGACCGATCTGAGCGATCGAGTTGTGACACGCCGGGCGGCTCCGTTAGCGTCCTTCGACGTCTGCCGGATCTGTAGTGGATCCGGGACCTGCAAGACCTGGAGGCCGGGTGCGAGCTCGCCCCACGGCCCTGGCTCTGCACGGCGTCCTTCTCGCCGCGCTCATCGCCGGACCGCTGGCGTACGTCACCGCTGACAAGGCGGTGACGCTCGAGGTCGACGGCGTGTCCCGGGTCGTGCGCACCTATGCGGGCACCGTCGGCGACGTGCTCGCCGAGCAAGGCGTCGCGGTCGGCGGTCGCGACGACCTCTCGCCGGCTGCCGACACNCACGTNACCAACGGGCTCCACGTCGTCGTGGTGCGGGCCCGTCCGATGACGCTCGTCATCGACGGCGTGACCAACCACATCTGGACGACCGCGCAGACGGTGGACGNCTTCTCGCGACAGCTGGGCGCGCGGTTCCAGGCTGCCTACCTGTCCGCGTCGCGTTACCAGCGCATCCCGCTGACCGGGTTCCGGCTCGAGGTACGCATGCCGAAGGCGGTGACGGTACGCGTCAGGGGCCGGACGACCGCGCTGGTGACGACCGAGCCGACGTGGGCCGACGCGCTCGCCCAGGCCGGCATCGTCCTGAGCCCGCTCGACGTGCTCTCGGTCGACCCGACGTCGTCGGTCCTGGACGGGCAGGCCGTCGTCGTCACGCGGGTGAGCAGCCGCGTCGTCATCAAGCAGGTGTCGATTNCCTTTGCTGTGCAACACGTTCCCGATCCGAACATGTATGTCGGACTCTCGCGCGTGACGAGGGCCGGCGTCTCCGGGCGCATCACGGAGACCTGGCGCTACACGCTGCACGACGGCAGAACCGTTGTGGCCAAACTACTTTCCCGTGTTTTGGCCAGTGTTGCAGTCAACGAGGTCGTCGCTGTCGGCACCGCTGCCCGTCCGGTCTCGACGCCGCCGCGCACCTCCGTCGACAACCTCAACTGGTCGGCGCTCGCTCAGTGCGAGTCCGGCGGCAACCCCAGGGCGGTGGGCGGCGGGGGACTGTACTTCGGGCTGTACCAGTTCTCGCTCGGCGCCTGGCACGGCGTGGGCGGTGTCGGCAACCCGATCGATGCGCCGTCGGCCCAGCAGACCTACCGTGCCGAGCTGCTCTACCTGCGCAGCGGCGCGGGTGCCTGGCCCTTCTGCGGCCGCCTGCTCTTCACGTGAGCGAGTCCGTGCAGGGCACGGCCGCCTTGCTCGGACCCGCCGAGGTGCGCGCGATCGCCATGCAGCTCGGGCTCCGCCCGACCAAGCAGCGCGGCCAGAACTTCGTCATCGACCCGAACACGGTCCGCCGCATCGTCCGCACCGCCGAGCTCGAGAGCAGTGACGTCGTCCTCGAGGTGGGGCCAGGTCTCGGCTCGCTGACCCTCGGGCTGCTCCCGGAGGTTGCCGCAGTCGTCGCCGTCGAGATCGACGGGCTGCTCGCGGGCCGGCTAGCCGCGACCGTCGCGGAACGCGCGCCCGGCCTGGCTGACCGGCTCACCACGGTCACGGCCGACGCTCTCCAGGTCGGTCCGGGTGACCTGGGTGACCGTCAGCCGACGGCGCTCGTCGCGAACCTCCCGTACAACGTGTCGGTGCCTGTCCTGCTGCACCTGCTCGAGGTGCTCCCCTCGTTGCGCCGCGTGCTCGTGATGGTGCAGGCGGAGGTGGCCGACCGGCTCGCCGCCGACCCCGGCTCCAGGATCTACGGGGTCCCTTCGGTCAAGGCCCGGTGGTACGCCGACGTACGACGGGCCGGGTCGGTGGGCCGCACCGTGTTCTGGCCCGCGCCCAACGTCGACTCGGGCCTCGTCGCGTTGACCCGCCGCGACCCGCCGGTGACCACGGCGTCCCGTCGCGACGTCTTCGAGGTGGTCGACGCGGCGTTCGCCCAGCGTCGCAAGACGCTGCGCGCCGCGCTCGCCGGTTGGGCCGGCTCGCCCGCCGAGGCGGAGCTGGCCCTTCGCGCCGCCGGGGTCGACCCCTCGGCGCGCGGCGAGCAGCTCGACGTCGGCCGCTTCGCCAAGATCGCCGAGCAGCGCCGCGTGCGACCGCCCCAATAGAGTCGTCGGGTGACCAGGGCTGCCGTGACGGTGCGAGCGCCCGCCAAGATCAACCTCCAGCTCGCGGTCGGCGCGCTGCGGCCGGACGGCTACCACGACCTGGTCACCGTCTTCCAGGCCGTCGGGCTGTACGACGACGTGACCGTGGCGCCGTCGTCGTCCGGCGTGACCGTGACGTCCGACGGCGAGGGCGTCGGGCAGGTCCCGCTCGACGACACCAACCTCGCGGCCCGAGCCGTGCACGCCCTCGCGCGGCTGGCCGGCGTCTCGCCCGACGTCCGCGTGCACCTGCACAAGGGGATCCCGGTAGCCGCGGGGATGGCAGGCGGCAGCGCCGACGCCGCGGCCACCCTCGTCGCCTGTGACGCGCTCTGGGGGCTGCGCCTCGACCGCGCCGAGCTGCTNGACCTCGCGGCGAGCCTTGGTGCCGACGTCCCGTTCGCNCTCGTCGGCGGCACCGCCGTCGGCATCGGTACCGGCACGTCGCTCACCCCAGCGCTCGCGCGTGGCCGGTTCTTCTGGGTCTTCGCNCTTCCNGACAGCGGCCTGTCGACAGCCGCCGTCTACNCCGAGTACGACCGGCTGAACCATGCCGCCATCCGTCCCGTACCCCGCGTCTCGGACGACCTCATGGCTGCGCTGCGTACCGGTGAGCCCACCCGGCTCGGGGCCGCGGTGAGCAACGACCTCGAGCGGGCCACGCTCTCGCTGCGTCCGCAGCTGCGCTTCACCCTCGACGTCGGCGACGAGTACGGCGCCCTGGCCGCGCTCGTCTCGGGCTCGGGGCCGACCTGCGCGTTCCTCGCCCGCGACGAGGACCACGCCCTGGACCTCGCCGTCGCGCTGTCGGCCGCCGGCGTGTGCCGTACCGTCCGGCGCGCGGAGGCGCCCGTGCAGGGAGCAAGGGTCGTCGAGCCGGACCCGGGTGGCTCGTGACCAACCTCGTCAACCTCGAGGACGTCCGTCTGGCCTACGGCACACGCACCCTGCTCGACGGTGTGTCGCTGGGCGTCGCCGAGGGCGAGCGGCTCGGCGTCGTCGGGCGCAACGGCGGTGGCAAGACGACCCTCCTCGAGGTCCTCGCCCGACGGCGGTCGCCCGACGGCGGCCGGGTGACTCATACCAGCGGGCTGCGGGTGGGCTTCCTGAGCCAGAGCGACGACCTCGACCCGTCGATCTCCGTGCGGCACGCGGTGGTCGGCGCGCGTCCCGAGCACGCCTGGCGGTCTGACCCGCGCACCCGGGGCCTTGCAGACGCGCTGCTCGCCGGCCTCGACCTGGACGGCCTCGTCGGGCCGCTGTCCGGCGGCGAGCGGCGCAGAGTCGCGCTCGCCCGCCTGCTCGTCGACGACCCCGACCTCCTGCTGCTGGACGAGCCGACCAACCACCTCGACGTCGAGGGGGTCGACTGGCTGGCTCACCACCTGGCCGCTCGGCGCGGCGCCCTGGTGGCCGTGACCCACGACCGGTGGTTCCTCGACGCGGTCTGCGAGACCACGTGGGAGGTCGCCGACGGCTCCGTCCACGCGTACGACGGCGGCTACGCGGCCTACGTGCTGGCCAAGGCCGAGCGCTCCCGGGTCGCCGCCGCCACCGAGGACCGCCGGCAGAACCTGCTGCGCAAGGAGCTGGCCTGGCTCCGGCGCGGTCCGCCCGCGCGCACGTCGAAGCCGCGCTTTCGCATCGACGCTGCCAACGCGCTGATCGCCGACGAGCCGGCGCCGCGCGACTCTGTCGAGCTGACCCGGTTCGCCGGGGCTCGCCTCGGCCGGACCGTGTACGACGTCGAGGACGTCAGCCTGCGCCTCGGGCAGCGGCAGCTGCTGGACGACGTCACGTGGCGGCTCGGCCCGGGCGACCGCGTGGGCATCGTCGGCGTCAACGGTGCCGGCAAGACCAGCCTGCTCCGGCTGCTGCGCGGCGAGCTCGTGCCCGACACGGGCCGGGTCGTGGTCGGCCGTACCGTCCAGCCGGCCTACCTGTCCCAGGAAGTCGTCGAGCTGCCGGCGCAGGTGCGTGCGCTCGAGGCGGTCGAGGAGGTCCGGTCGGTCATCGAGCTCGGCAAGGGCCGGGAGATCACCGCTCTGCAGCTGGCCGAGCGATTCGGCTTCACCGGGGAGCGGATGTGGACCCGGGTGGGCGAGCTGTCCGGCGGGGAGCGGCGCCGGCTGCAGCTGCTGCGGCTGCTCATGGCCGGGCCCAACGTGCTGCTGCTGGACGAGCCGACGAACGACCTCGACGTCGAGACCCTGAACGCGCTGGAGGACCTGCTCGACGGCTGGCCCGGCACCCTCGTCGTGGTCTCCCACGACCGGTACTTCCTCGAGCGCGTCTGCGACAACGTCGTCGGGCTGCTCGGCGACGGAGCCCTGCGCGACCTGCCAGGGGGCGTCGACGAGTACCTCGCGCTGCGCGCGGGAGCCCACGGGATGGGTACGGCAGAGCCGGCCGACGCGGCCGTCGTCCCGGGCTCCTTCGGATCTGGCACGCCGCGTCCCAGCCAGCCGGCGGCGACGGCGGCCGACATCCGTACCGCCCGCAAGGAGCTGGCGCGGATCGAGCGGAGCCTGTCCCGGCTGGCCCGCGAGTCCGAGCGGCTGCACGGACTCCTCGCCGAGCACGCGACCGACCACGTACGGGTCGCGGCGCTCGACGCGGAGCTGCGGGCGGTTGCCGCGCAGACCGCCGAGCTCGAGGACGAGTGGCTGCGCGCCGCCGAGGTCGTAGGTTGACCCGGGTGATCTGCCGATGAGGAGCCGATGACGAGCACGGTCGACGTCGCGTGGGGGGCAGCCGGAGCCAGGTCGCTCGCCGCCTCCTGCGACGTCCTGGTCATCATCGACGTTCTGTCCTTCACCACGTCGTTGACGATCGCGGTCGATCGCGGGGCGCAGGTGTGGCCGTACTCGTGGGGGACCGACGGAGCGGAGCAGTTCGCCCGGGAGATCGGCGCCGTCCTCGCCCGCGGGCGGTCGACGCGGCAGGGCCGTACCCTCTCGCCGGCCAGCCTGCTCGACCTCGAGGAGGGCGCCCGGCTGGTCCTGCCCTCGCCGAACGGTTCAGCCATCGCCCACGCCGCGGCAAGCAGCGCCGTGCCGGTCGCCGCGGGCTGCCTCCGCAACGCCAAGGCGACGGTCCAGCTGCTGACCTCGTACGAGCGGGTGGGCCTCGTGGCCGCGGGCGAGCGCTGGTCCGACGGCTCGCTGCGGCCGGCGTACGAGGACTGGCTCGGTGCCGGCGTGATCGCCGAGGGGCTGCTCGCGCGGGGGACGGCGGGGACCCCCGACGCCGAGGCCGCGGCCGCTGCGGCCATCCGGCCGCGCCCCCTCGAGGACTGCGCCTCGGGCCTGGAGCTCCTGGCCAAGGGCTTCGCCGTCGACGTCGAGCTCGCCCAGGAGCGCGACGTGACGGGCGTGGTCGCCCTGATGCAGTCCGGCCGCTTCTCCGCCGCCGCACCCGCAGCCCCACCACGGTCTCGTTGATCATGGGCGAATCGCCCATGTGGATCAAGAAACCAGGGCCATCTGCCCATGATCAACGCGAGGGTCGCGGGTCAGGGCAGGTCGAAGGGCGCGGTGACCGTACGCAGGAGGACCGCTAGCTGGGTACGGTCCGCCGGGGTCAGGCCGTCGAGGATCGCGTGCTCCTGGACGAGGAGGTCGGACAGCGCCTCGTCGACGCGCGAGCGGCCCTCGTCGGTGAGGGTCACGAGGACGCCCCGCCGGTCGCCTGGGTCGGGGCGCCGGGTGACCAGGCCCCGGCCTGCCAGCCGGTCGATGCGGTTGGTCATCGTGCCGCTGGCGACCAGGGTGACGGTCAGCAGCTGACCCGGCGACAGCTCGTACGGGACGCCGGCCCGGCGCAGGGCGGCGAGGACGTCGAACTCCCAGGTCTCGAGCTCGTGATGGGCGAAGGCGTCGCGGCGGGCGCGGTCGAGGTGCCGGGCGAGCCGTGTCACGCGGGAGAGCACCGACAAGGGGGACACGTCGAGGTCGGGCCGCTCGCGCTGCCAGGCCTCGACGAGCCGGTCGACCTCGTCGCGCTCGCTCATGCGGCGAACCTACAGAACCGGGACAGGACCCGGAGCGGTTACCGTGGACGGATGCGCAAGGGAGTGAGGGTGGCGCTCCCCTTTGCCGCGACTGGGCTCGTCGTCGCGATCGTCGGCGGCATCGCCTGGGCGCACCGTGGGCCGCCGACGGTCCCGGAGCAGTACCGCGCCCTGGTCGTCGCTGCCGCTCGCACCTGCCCCGGCCTCGACGCCCACGTGCTCGCGGCCCAGCTGGAGCAGGAGAGCGGCTGGGACGCGCAGGCGCTGAGCAGCCAGGGCGCACAGGGCATCGCCCAGTTCCTGCCGCGTACCTGGAAGGCGTACGGCCTCGACGGCAACGGCGACGGTGTCAAGGACGTCTGGAACCCCAAGGACGCGATCCCGACCGCCGCGCACTTCGACTGCCTGCTCTTCGCCGAGGTCCAGCACGTGCCCGGTGACCGGGTGCGGCTGATGCTCGCCGCGTACAACGCGGGCGCGACGGCGGTACGCGCCTACGGCGGTGTCCCGCCCTACCGCGAGACACGGTCGTACGTGGACACGGTCCTGCACCGCGCGAGCGTGCTGACCTTCGGCTAGCTCGTCGGCCGGTTCAGCTTGGCGCGACGCTCGGGAGCCCCAGCTGGTCGCGGACGCACTGCTGCTGCTGCGCCTGCGTGAGGTCGTTCCGCCCGCAGTCGAGGATCTTGGCGTGCCTGCCGATGAAGACCGTCACCACCACCGTGATGAACAGCGCGGCGAGCAGCGACACGATGCCGAGCACGAGACCGGTGATCGCGAGGCCGCGGCCGACGTTCAGGGCGCGGGCCTTGCCGAGCCCGATGATGCCGAGGATGAGCGCGATGATCGGCAGGGGGACGCCGAGGTAGGGGATCCAGCACACGACCAGGGCGATGATGCCGACGATGAGCGCTGCGATGGCCACGCCGTTGTTCGTCGGCGGGGCGCCGCTTCCGTAGACCGGCTGGCTGAAGCCGGGCGGAGCGTACTGAGGTTGGGTGTACTGAGGTTGGCCGTACCCCGGGGGCGGCGGTTGGCCGTACTGAGGCTGGCCGTACTGAGGTTGGCCGTACTGAGGCTGGGTGTACCCCGGGGGCGGCGGTTGGCCGTAGGCCGGGGGCACCGGGGGCGGTGGTCCGTACCCGGGCGGCGGCGGCCCGTACCCGGGCGGGGCGGGCGGGGGCTGCTGCGCCGGCGGCGGCCCGTACGGGTCGGACGGCGGAGGGGTGCTCGGGTCGGGCGGTGGCTGGTCGCTCATGGCGCCGAACCTACCGCCGCGGGACCCCGATCAACGGGCGCGACGACCGATGAGTTCCGGGTGCGGCTCGAGGCCGGAGAGGCCGTTCCAGGACAGGTTGACCAGGTGCGCGGCGACGTCGGCCTTCTTGGGCCGGCGGGCGTCCAGCCACCACTGGCCGGTGAGGGCCACCATGCCGACCAGCATCTGCGAGTACATGGGCGCGAACTTCGGGTCGAAGCCGCGGGCCTTGAACTCCGAGCCGAGGATGTGCTCCACCTGGCTGGCGATGTCGCTGATCAGGCTGGTGAAGGTACCGGTGGACGTGCCGACGCCCGAGTCGCGTACGAGGATCCGGAACCCGTCGGCGTTGTTGTCGATGTAGTCGAGCAGCGCGAACGCCGCCTGCTCGAGCAGCTCCCTCGGATGCCCCCCGGTGAGCGCGCCGGTCACGCCGTCCAGGAGTCGCTGCATCTCGCGGTCGACGACGACCGCGTACAGGCCCTCCTTGCCGCCGAAGTGCTCGTAGACGACCGGCTTCGACACCCCCGCCTTGGCGGCGATCTCCTCGACCGACGTGCCCTCGAGGCCCTTCTCGGCGAACAGCTGGCGCCCGATCTCGACCAGCTGGGCCCGCCGCTCCTTGCCGCTCATCCTGCCGCGCGTGCCCCGCTGGAGCCCTTCGCCGGTGTCAGTCACGCTCGCCATCTTGCCTGACGCTCGCCCGACGCGGGGTCGGCCTGTACCGCCGTGCCAGACTGGCCCCCGGTCGCCGGGTCTCCGGCTCCGCTCCGCCGTGGGGTAATTGGCAGCCTGCAGCCCTTTGAAGGCTTGCGGTCCTGGATCGAGTCCAGGCGGCGGAACCGCGCGTTCGGCAGGTGTTCATCCGCAGGTATCCTGAGCACGCACACCTGAGCCCGCAGGCAGGTGCGCGTGAGCCCGGTCCGCCCCGCCGTAGTCGTCGAGGAGCCGCGTGAGCAGCAGCCGCCCGGCCGCCGTGGTCGTCCTCGCTGCCGGCGAGGGCACCCGGATGCGCTCAGCGACGCCCAAGGTTCTGCACGCGATCGGCGGCCGTACCCTCCTCGACCACGCTGTCGTCGCCGCGCGCGCCCTCGATCCGGAGCACCTCGTGGTCGTCGTACGGCACGGGAGGGACGCGGTCGCCGCGCACCTGGCCGAGGTGGCGCCCGATGTGGTGGTCGCCGACCAGGACGAGGTCCCCGGCACGGCCCGCGCGACGTGGTGCGGCCTCCAGGCCCTCCCGCAGCTCGCGGGCACCGTGGTGGTCACCTACGGAGACGTGCCCCTCCTGACCGGGGCGACGCTGCGCGCGTTCCTCGCCGCACACGCCGCGTCGGGCGACACGGTGACCGTGCTGACGAGCGAGCCGGCCGACGCGGCCGGCTACGGGCGGATCGTCCGCGACTCGCTGGGCGCCGTGGTCGCCATCGTCGAGCGCCGCGACGCCAGCCCGATGCAGGCGGCCATCCGGGAGATCAACACCGGCATCTACGCCTTCGACGCCGACTTCCTGGGCAAGGCGCTGGACCGCATCGGCACAGACAACGCGCAGGGCGAGGCCTACCTCACCGATGCGATCGCCCTCGCGAGGGCCGACGGGCTGGGCGTGGGCGCCGTCGTGCTCGCCGAGGCGCTGGAGGCCGAGGGAGTCAACGACCGGGTCGAGCTGGCTCGTCTGGGTCGGGCGCTGCGCGACCGCCTCGTCGAGGCCTGGATGCGGGCCGGGGTCACCGTCGTCGACCCCGAGACGACCTGGATCGACGTCGACGTGGAGCTGGCCCCGGACGTGACGCTGCAGCCCGGCACGCAGCTGTTCGGCCGTACTCGGGTCGCCGGCGGCGCCACCATCGGGCCGGACACCACGCTGGTCGACTGCGAGGTCGGCGAGCAGGCGACGGTGCTGCGCAGCCACGCCACGGGAGCGGTGATCGGTACGCGGGCCAGCGTCGGCCCCTTCTCCTACCTGCGGCCGGGTACGAGGCTCGGCGCCGGCGGCCGCATCGGGGCCTATGTCGAGACCAAGGACGCCGTCATCGGTGCCGGTTCCAAGGTGCCGCACCTGTCCTACGTCGGCGACGCCGAGATCGGCGCGGGCAGCAACATCGGCGCAGCCACGATCTTCGCCAACTACGACGGCGTGACCAAGCACCGCACGGTCGTCGGCGACCAGGTGCGCATCGGGTCGGACACGATGCTGGTCGCTCCGCTGACGGTCGGCGACGGGGCCTACACGGCGGCCGGCTCGGTGATCACCGAGGACGTACCGCCCGGTGCGATGGCGGTCGGCCGCGCCCGCCAGCGCAACATCGACGGCTGGGTGCAGCGCAAGCGAGCCGGCTCGCCGGCCGCCGCTGCCGCTTCCGCTGCCGCCGCCGGTCGCCCCGAGCAACCGGACGACTCAGACCGATCAGACCAGCAGGCCGAACAGACTGAGGGGCAGGGTCAGTGAGCTCGATCAAGACCAGCAGCGAGAAGAAGCTCATGCTCTTCTCCGGGCGCGCCTACCCGGAGCTCGCCGACGAGGTGGCCGACTACCTCGACATCGACGTGACGCCCACCTCCGCCTACGACTTCGCCAACGGCGAGATCTTCGTCCGGTTCGAGGAGTCCGTGCGGGGCAGCGACGCGTTCGTGCTGCAGAGCCACGCCAACGACATCAACAAGTGGGTGATGGAGCAGCTGATCATGGTCGACGCGCTCAAGCGGGCCTCGGCCAAGCGCATCACCGTCGTCATGCCCTTCTACCCGTACGCCCGCCAGGACAAGAAGCACCGCGGCCGCGAGCCCATCTCGGCCCGGCTGATCGCCGACCTCCTGAAGACTGCTGGCGCTCACCGGCTCATGGCCGTCGACCTGCACACCGCCCAGATCCAGGGCTTCTTCGACGGACCGGTCGACCACCTGTTCGCCCTGCCGCTGCTGGCCCAGTACGTGCGCGGCCGGGTCGACGTGTCGAGGCTCACGGTCGTCTCGCCGGACGCCGGCCGGGTACGCGTGGCCGAGCGCTGGACCAACCTGCTGGGGGGCACCCCCCTGGCGTTCATCCACAAGACCCGCGACCCGCTGATCCCGAACGAGGCGATGGTCAACAAGGTCGTCGGCGACGTGCACGGCCGGATCTGCGTCCTCATCGACGACATGATCGACACCGGCGGCACGATCGTGAAGGCGGCCGACGCCCTGTTCGAGTACGGGGCGGCCGACGTGATCGTCGCGTCGACCCACGCGGTCTTCTCCGGGCCGGCGGTCGACCGGCTCAAGAACAGCCGGATCTCCGAGGTCGTGGTGACCAACACGCTGCCCCTCTCCGAGGAGAAGCGCTTCGACAAGCTGACCGAGCTGTCGATCGCCCCGCTCATCGCCCGCGCCATCCGCGAGGTGTTCGACGACGGCTCGGTGACCAGCCTCTTCGACGGCAACGCCTGACCCTCTGGTTTGGGGTGTCCTCTGCTCTCCTCTAGACTCCAGGGGTTGCCCCGGCGAGGGACGCCTGACGGCCAGCCCGAAGGTCTCCGTGATCGACGCGGTTGGACGCCCTGCGCCCGCCCGAGGCTGCCGTGCCGATCGCTCAGCCACTCAGCCCACCCACCGCAGGAGATCCCCCCGTGTCCGAGGTCCGCATCAAGGCCGAGCCCCGTTCCGAGTTCGGAAAGGGCGCTGCGCGTCGAGTCCGTCGGGCCGGCCAGGTCCCCGGGGTCATCTACGGCCACGGCGCCGACCCCACCCACGTCGCCCTCCCCGGGCACGACCTCATGCTCGCGCTCAAGACCGCCAACGTCCTGCTCCGGGTCAGCCTGGACGACACGACGTTCCTGACCCTCCCCAAGTCGGTGCAGCGCGACCCGGTCAGGCAGGTCCTCGAGCACGTCGACCTCGTCATCGTCCGGTCGGGCGAGAAGGTCACCGTCGACATCCCGATCACGCTGACCGGTCGGGTCGCGGGCGCGGTCGTCGACCTCAACGTCGCCGCGCTCAGCGTGGAGGCCGAGGCCACCCACATCCCGACCGAGATCGTCATCGACATCGAGGGCCACGAGGTGGGCAGCGTGATCCGTGCCGGCGAGCTCGTCCTGCCGACCGGTACGACGCTCGCCGCCGACCCCGAGCAGATCGTGGTCACGCTCGCCGCGCCGACCGAGGAAGAGGAGCCCGAGGTCGTGGCTCCGACCGACGAGACCGAGTCCCTGGAACCGGACGAGGGCTGACCCTCCGGCCTGACGCCCGCCAGACTCCCCGCGAGACTCGCCTCAGATGACGTCCGGTGCGGACGCAGCGCACGACCAGCGATGGCTGGTGGTCGGGCTCGGCAACCCGGGTCCGACCTACGCGAGCACCCGGCACAACGCCGGCTTCCTCGTCGTCGACCTGCTCGCCGACCGGCTCGGCGCGAGGTTCAAGGCGCACAAGGGTCGGGCCGACGTGGTCGAGGGCGTCGTCGGTGGACCCGGGCGCGGACCGCGGGTGATCCTCGCCAAGCCCAAGGCGTACATGAACGAGTCCGGCGGACCGGTCGCGTCGTTGCGCGACTTCTTCAAGGTCCCTCTCGACCACATCGTCGTNGTNCATGACGAGATCGACCTGCCCTACGGTGCGCTGCGGCTCAAGCTCGGCGGGGGCGAGGGGGGGCACAACGGGTTGCGCTCGTTGACCAAGTCGCTCGGCGGCCCGGACTACGTACGGGTTCGGGTGGGCGTGGGCCGGCCACCGGGGCGGATGGATCCGGCCGTCTACGTGCTCAAGCCGTTCTCCGCCGCCGAGGCCCGCGAGCTGCCGTTCCACGTCGACCGGGCCGCGGACGCTGTCGAGGCGGTGCTCGCCGTCGGCCTCGAGCGGGCGCAGAACACCTTCAACGCCGACCCGGCGTGAGGGTGCTCGAACGGTTGAGCAGCAACAGAAAGGCACCTCCTCGACCACTCTCCGTAGCGGTCGCCGGGCCGAAAGTGAGCCAAACGGTTAACGCTGTCGAACGTTCGGACGATTCCGGTCCCGCGCCCTGGTTGCGCCACCGAGCCGTCGCTAGTCTCACGTCGTTGCTTGGTCGGGGGATTCGAGATTTCGGCATCTGGGGCCGGGCGAACCAAGGGCATCATCGGGGCGGGAGTTGGGGTTATGGCAGTCCTTGATCACCGTGAGGGCGTGACAGCGGCCCTCGGCGGTGCGACGAAGGCGCCGAAGGCCCGCACGTCCACGGCCCGCACCGGAGACCTGTCCGTCGAGCGGCCGGAGCGCCGCTGGCAGCGCCGCTACGTCGCCCGCTGCATGTCGGCCGACGCGGCCGTGGCCCTCGTGTCCGGCGCCCTCGGCTACCTGATCCACTTCGGCTGGACCCTGGCCTGGCCGACGTACATCGTCATCACCTTCCTGCTGCCCTTCGTGTGGATCCTGGCCGTCTCGCTGAACCGCGCGTACGAGCCGCGGTTCCTCGGCGTCGGCTCGGAGGAGTTCCGGCGGGTCGCGCGCGCCGGCATCTCACTGGTCGCGGTCGTCTCGTTCACCGCCTACGCGACCCAGATCGAGGTCGCCCGCCACTACGTGCTCATCAGCCTGCCCCTGGTCACCGTGGTCACGGTCGGCGAGCGTTACGCGCTGCGCCGCTGGCTGCACGCCCGGCGGGCCCACGGCGAGTACCTGCACCGAGTGGTGGTCGTCGGCCACGAGCTGCCGGTCCTCGAGATGCTCCGCCGCCTGGGTGACGAGCGCTACCACGGTCTCCAGGTCGTCGCGGCGTGCCTGCCGCTGCCCGGCCAGCGCCCGTCCCTCATGGAGCGCGGCGTCCCGGTCGTCGGCGGCTTCGGATCCGTCGCGCAGGCGGTCCGCCTCACCGACGCCGACACCGTCGCCGTCCTCGCCAGCCCCGACCTCGGTCCCGAGCAGCTGCGTCGCCTCGCCTGGGAGCTGGAGCCGACCGGCGCCGACCTCATGGTCGCCCCGTCCCTCGTCGAGGTCGCCGGCCCGCGCCTGTCCATCCGCCCGGTCTCCGGGCTGCCCCTGCTGCAGGTCGAGCAGCCGCAGTTCGACGGCGGCCGGCGCATCGTCAAGTCGACGTTCGACCGTGCGCTGGCACTGTGCGCGGTCGTGGTGCTGTCGCCGCTGATCGCCGGCATCGCCCTCGCCGTGCGTCTCACCAGCCGCGGCCCGGCGTTCTTCAAGCAGCAGCGCATCGGCAAGAACGGCATGCCGTTCACCATGGTCAAGTTCCGCTCGATGGTCGTCGACGCCGAGCAGCTCCGCGAGGAGCTGATCGAGAAGTCCGACCGCGACGGCCTGATGTTCAAGATGCACGCCGACCCGCGCATCACCAAGGTCGGCGGCTGGCTGCGCCGCTACTCCCTCGACGAGCTGCCGCAGCTGTTCAACGTGATCGGCGGATCGATGTCCCTGGTCGGCCCGCGCCCGCCGCTGCCCGAGGAGGTCGAGCAGTACGGTGACGACGTCCGGCGCCGGCTGCTCGTCAAGCCCGGCGTGACCGGCCTCTGGCAGGTGAGCGGCCGCGCCGACCTGTCCTGGGAGGAGTCGGTCCGCCTCGACCTGCGCTACGTCGACAACTGGTCCCTCGCCGCCGACCTGCTGATCCTGTGGAAGACCGCCCGCGCCGTCGTGCGTGGCAGCGGCGCCTACTAGCCAGCCTGCGGGAACCGCTCCTGACCATCTGCGCCGAGGTATGACGATTTGACGCCTTTGGCCGATCACGCAGCGTCACCGCCGTTCGTACGATAGTTGCTGACCGTTCGACCGCTGCCCCTGCGCCGGGGGCAGCGGGCACGATGATCCCTAGAGATCCCTAGAGATCCCATCGAGAAGGAGCGTGTGTGAACGGGCCACGAAGCGACGCGTCGCTGGCCGCCGATCTGGCGGTCGCTGCGGGGCAGCTGCTGCTGGCCGTCCGCTCCCAGCATCCCGACATCGACGGCGGCGAGCTCAAGGACCTGGGCGACCGCAGCGCCCAGGAGCTGCTGGCGGGGCGGCTCGCGGAGGCCCGACCTGGCGACTGCGTCCTGTCCGAGGAGGCCGTCGACGACCGTCGCCGCCTCGCCGCCGACCGCGTCTGGATCATCGACCCGCTGGACGGTACCCGCGAGTACTCCGAGGGCCGCAGCGACTGGGCCGTGCACGTGGCCCTGTGGCAGGGCGGAACGCTCGTCGCCGGTGCCGTCGCGCTGCCCGGGCTGGACACGGTCCTCGCCACCGACCCCGCGCCCGTCGTCCCCGCCGCCTCGCGCGGCACGGCCGATGCTCCGCTCCGGATGGCGGTCAGCCGCAGCCGGCCGCCGGCGCTCGCCCAGGCCTTGACCGACCGCCTCGGGCTGGAACCGGTACCCATGGGCTCCGCCGGCTACAAGGTGGCGGCCGTCGTGCGCGGAGAGGTGGACCTTTACGTGCATGCCGGGGGACAGTACGAGTGGGACTCGGCCGCCCCGGTGGCCGTGGCCCTGGCGGCCGGCCTGCACGCGTCCCGGATCGACGGGTCGCCGCTGGTCTACAACCAGGAGGACGTCCTCCTGCCCGACCTGGTCGTCTGCCGCCCCGAGCTGGCGGCGGACGTGCTTGCCGAGATCGCAGCAGTACTCGCAACAATCACGGAGGTAACGGCGTGACGCCGCTGGAGTTCACGGGCGCGGCAGGCGCCGACTACAACCTGTCTCAGCTGCGAACGCTCGAGGCCGAGTCGATCCACATCATCCGCGAGGTCGTGGCGGAGATGGAGCGGCCGGCGTTGATGTTCTCCGGCGGCAAGGACTCGATCGTCATGCTGCGGCTCGCCGAGAAGGCGTTCGCCCCCGCGGCGATCCCGTTCCCGGTGCTGCACGTCGACACCGGCCACAACTTCCCCGAGGTGCTCGCCTTCCGCGACCACCGGGCCGATCAGCTCGGCGTCCAGCTGATCATCGCGTCGGTCCAGGAGGCGATCGACCGCGGGACGGTACGCGAGGAGCCCAACGGGTCGCGCAACCGGATCCAGACCCCGGTGCTGCTCGAGGCGGCCGAGAAGTACCGCTTCGACGCGCTCTTCGGCGGTGCCCGCCGAGACGAGGAGAAGGCACGGGCCAAGGAGCGGGTGTTCTCCTTCCGCGACGAGTTCGGCCAGTGGGACCCGAAGAACCAGCGCCCCGAGCTCTGGGGGCTGTACAACGGCCGCGTCCACAAGGGCGAGAGCATCCGGATCTTCCCGCTCTCGAACTGGACCGAGCTGGACATCTGGCAGTACGTCGCCCACGAGGACCTCGAGCTGCCCTCCATCTACTTCGCGCACCACCGCGAGGTGTTCGTCCGCGAGGGCATGCTGATGGCGGTCACCGAGTTCTCCCAGCCGGGCGAGGGCGACGTCGTCTTCGTCGAGCAGGTGCGCTACCGCACGGTCGGCGACGCGACGCTCACGGCGGCCGTCCGCTCCGACGCCGACACCGTGCACAAGATCATCGAGGACGTCGCAGCCACCCGGATCACCGAGCGTGGGGCCACGCGCGGCGACGACAAGGTCAGCGAGGCCGCGATGGAAGACCGCAAGAAGGAAGGCTACTTCTGATGGACCTGCTCCGATTCGCCACAGCCGGCTCGGTCGACGACGGCAAGAGCACGCTCATCGGTCGCCTGCTCTACGACAGCAAGGCCATCTTCGAGGACCAGCTCGAGTCGGTGGAACGCACCAGCCGCGAGCGGGGCGACGAGTACACCAACCTGGCGCTGCTCACCGACGGCCTGCGTGCCGAGCGCGAGCAGGGCATCACCATCGACGTGGCCTACCGATACTTCGCGACGCCCAAGCGCAAGTTCATCATCGCCGACACCCCGGGCCACATCCAGTACACCCGGAACATGGTCACGGGTGCGTCGACGGCCGACCTCGCGATCATCCTGGTCGACGCCCGCAACGGGCTCGTCGAGCAGAGCCGCCGGCACACCTTCCTCGCGACGCTGCTGCGGGTGCCGCACCTCGTGCTCTGCGTCAACAAGATGGACCTCGTCGGGTTCTCCGAGGACGTCTTCGAGGAGATCCGGGCCGAGTTCACCGCATTCGCGACGAAGCTGAACATCCCTGACCTGACTTTCATCCCGGTGTCCGCCCTCAACGGCGACAACATCGTCACCCGCAGCGAGAACACCCCGTGGTACGACGGCCCCTCGTTGCTGCACCACCTGGAGAACGTCCACGTGGCGTCCGACCGCAACCTCGTCGACGTCCGGTTCCCGGTGCAGTACGTGATCAGGCCCATGTCCTCGACCCACCCCGACTACCGCGGTTATGCGGGCCAGGTCGCCGGCGGTGTCCTGAAGCCGGGCGACGAGGTCGTCGTGCTGCCGTCCGGCTTCACCTCCCGGATCGCCGCGATCGACACGGCCGACGGTCCGGTCGACGAGGCCTACCCGCCCATGTCGGTGACGGTACGGCTCGAGGACAACCTCGACGTCTCGCGCGGTGACCTGATCTGCCGGCCGCACAACCAGCCGCTGGTGACGCAGGACGTCGACGCCATGGTCTGCTGGATGGACTCGACCGCGTCGCTGCGGCCCGGGCAGAAGCTGGCGATCAAGCACACGACCCGCAACGCGCGCGCCCTGGTCAAGGACCTGCAGTACCGGCTCGACGTCAACACCCTGCACCGCGACGACGAGGCCGACGAGCTGCGCCTCAACGAGATCGGGCGGGTGCGGCTGCGGACCACGCAGCCGTTGCTCTGCGACCCGTACTCGCGCAACCGGACGACCGGCGGCTTCATCTTGATCGACGAGGCCACCAACCGTACGGTCGGCGCGGGAATGATCACGTCAGGTGACTGACCATGGGCGGAGCGGGTGACTGAGGTCCCGGCCGTGCACGTCGAGGGTGCGGCCCTCGACCTGGTCGACCTCGCGCTCTCCGGGCTGCTGGGGATCGACCGGTTCCCGACGCGGGCCGAGCTGGCTGGTGCGTCGCAGCCGGTCCTGCTCCCGGTCTCGCTTCGGGTCCCGGCACTGGTCGCCGACGCGGTGCGCGCGAACGGCCAGCTGGTCCTGGAGGACGCCGAGGGCGTCCCGATCGCGAGCCTTGCGGTCACCGAGACGTGGTCTGACCCCGACTCCGCGGACGGTGGCGTACTCGTCGCGGGCCCGCTGCAGCCGCTGCAGCCGCTGACGCACGGCGCCTTCCGCCGGCTCCGCCGCACGCCCGCCGAGGTCGCCTCGGCGCTCGGCCCGGCCGGGCCGGCACTGGTCGTCGCCGCGACGGAGCCGCTCACGGCCGCAGAGGTCGCGCGCCTCGGGGGCGAAGCCGACGGCCGGCCGGTTCTGCTGCTCGCTCTGGTCGGTTGGGGTCGGCAGCCGTACCCCGACGCGGTCGGTCTGGTCCAGGCGCTGCGCGCCAGCGCGGCGGAGCTGCCCAAGGGCTCCCTCGTCGTACCCGTCCCGCTCCCGCGCCTGGCCGACCCGCTGCGCGACGCGTTCTTGCTGAGCGCGCTCGGGGAGGCCTACGGCACGCACGAGGTGCAGGCGGTCGCAGGCTCGGATCCGGCGGCCCTCGACGACGAGGTGCACGGCGGCACGTCGTACGCCGAACCGGTCCTCGCCGTCCTGCGCGCGCACCGGCCGCCGCTCGACCAGCGTGGCGTGGTGCTGCTGTTCACCGGCCTCTCCGGCTCGGGAAAGTCGACGGTCGCCAAGGGCGTCGAGGACGCGCTCCTCGAGTCGACGACGCGGCGAGCGACCTTGCTCGACGGCGACGTCGTCCGGCGGCACCTGTCCAAGGGGCTCGGCTTCTCGCGAGACGACCGCGACACCAACGTCCGCCGGATCGGCTTCGTGGCCGCGGAGGTCGCGCGGCACGGTGGGATCGCGATATGCGCGCCGATCGCCCCGTACGCCACGACCCGCGCAGCGGTGCGAGCCATGGTCGAGTCCGCCGGTGGGGTGTTCGTGCTCGTGCACGTGGCGACGCCGCTCGAGGTCTGCGAGGCCCGCGATCGCAAGGGGCTGTACGCGTTGGCCAGGGCCGGCAAGATCCCGGAGTTCACGGGTGTCAGCGACCCGTACGAGGAGCCGGTCGACGCTGACCTTCGCCTCGACACGTCGGTCCAGGAGGTCGGCGAAGCGGTCGATGTCGTTCTCACAGAGCTCAGGAACCGGGGACTGGTCCCGGGCGCGCGGCGAGAGGAAAGCTGATGGACTGGGGACTTGCGCTGGCCGGGCTGATCGTCGGCGTGGTGGTGGGCCTGACCGGCATGGGTGGCGGCGCCTTGATGACACCGATCCTGGTGCTCGTCTTCAAGGTCCAGCCACTGGCTGCCGTGTCGAGCGACCTCGTGGCATCGTTCTTCATGAAGCCGCTCGGGGCTCTCGTGCACCTGCGGCGGGGCACCGTGAACTTCGAGCTCGTCAAGTGGCTGTGCATCGGCTCGGTGCCGTCGGCGTTCGCCGGTGTCTTCGTCCTCAGGGCCTTGGGGGGCAGCCAGCTGCAGGACCGGGTGAAGCTCGCCCTCGGCTACGCGCTGATGATCGCCGCGCTCGGGCTGATCCTCAAGACGTACATGAGCCTTCGCGAACGGGTCCGCCGGCGGGCCGCTGGCCTGTCGGTGCGTACGGGCGGGGTCAGTCCGACCATCGTGGTCCGGCCGGTTCCCACGCTGATCATCGGCGCCGTCGGCGGCCTCGTCGTCGGGATGACGAGCGTCGGATCCGGGTCGCTGATCATCATCGCGCTGATCGCGCTGTATCCCATGCTGCAGGCGTCCAACCTGGTCGGTACCGACCTCGTGCAGGCGGTTCCGCTGGTGGCTGCAGCCGCCGCCGGCCACCTGCTCTACGGCGACTTCAAGCTCGGGGTGACGGCGTCGCTGCTGGTCGGTTGCATGCCCGGCGTCTACGTCGGGGCCCGCATGTCGGCGGGCGCCCCAGGTGGCCTCATCCGCCGAGCCCTCGCCTTCGTGCTGCTGGCCTCCGGCCTCAAGCTGATCGGTCTGTCCACCGTCGCCCTCGCGTGGGTGCTGGTGGGGATCGCCGTCGGTGGCTCGGCCGTGTGGATGTGGGTCCGCGCCACGCACGGCCTGCCGGCCCTGGCTCGAACCGAGCTGAAGGAGCGGCAGGTCCGCGACGCCGAGGAGCTGGCGGAGGCGGCCGACGAGACCTCGACGGTCTCGCCCGACCTGCCCTGACCCGACCGGTTCCCACCCGTCCGTCTCGCTCGTGGCCGGGTCCTCTGGCCCGGCGGACATACGCCCGAACGAGTGATCGTGGGTTCGGATCGAGCTGCTGGTCGCGGCCCGCACCGACCCCTGCCGCCGTCGTCCACAGCCGCGGCGGGCCGTGGTTGTCCACAGTGCACAGACCGTGACCGTCATCGCTGCCCGGTTCAGCGATGATCATCCCGTGACACCTGAAGTGCTCGTGGGGCGATGGCGCCGATCTGAGCGCGAGAGCGCCCTCGCGACGGCGGCTTGCTGCTGTCGGGCGGGGCTTTCTCTGCGGCTGATTGAGCGTAGTCGCCCGGCTAGTCATATCTGACTATCCATACGACGTTCCCTGCTAGTTACTGCCAGTATATGGCTTTTATGGCTTTCGGGGGGTGTATGCCGTTTCACACCCTGCCTGACGCACGCTCGCAGGGGTCCCGCGGAGGGCCCGTCTGCTGATGGCTAGTTCAAGGCGCCGTGTCGCCCTGCCGATCCTCCACAGCAGAAGCGCTAGACGTCCGGCCCCCCTCGCCGGCGCGCGCATCATCCTTTGGGAGCAGAACAATGCGTCATCGCGCATCAAGGCTGACCCCTCAGCCCAGCACCCCCGGGCGCCGCATCGCCGGCGTCATAGCAGTCCTCGCTCTGATCGCTGCATCCGGTGTCGCCGTTGTGATCGGGACGTCGTTCGCCAGCAGCCCGAAGAACCTGGTGGCCAACCCCGGCTTCGAGACCGGCCTGTCCGGTTGGACCAGGCTGGCCGCCCCTCTCCAGCTCGCCCGGAGCACAGACGCCCACAGCGGCAGATACTCCGCGGCGCTGTCCGCCACGGCGGTCGAGACCGTCGTCCTGAAGGACACGCCTAACACCGTCACCGCCACGGTCAAGGGCGCGGACTACCACGCGGCGGTCTGGGTCAAGGCGCCCACCCCCTTCGTCGACGCGGTCCTGCGTCTGCGTGAGGTCAAGGCCGGTCACCTCGTCGGCCAGATGGGCCTGCAGCTCCGGCTGAAGGACACTGCCTGGCACCAGATCGTCCTCGACTACCGAGCCAAGACTTCGGGTGCCTCGCTCGACGACAACGTGCTGGCCCGCAACCTGGCCGTCGGTCGCGTACTCCTCGTCGACGACGTGTGGCTCTCCTGCAACGCGCCCGTCGTCGACCCGCCGACCACCGGCCCTTCAACCGGTCCGACGACCCGTCCGACGCCCCCGGTGACGCCGCCGACGACACCGCCGACAGTGCCGCCGACCGTCCCGCCGACCGTGCCCCCGGTGGGCCACGGGTCCACGCTGTTCGGGTCGAGCATCTACCAGAACCCTGGCGAGTCGTTCGCGCAGGCCTACCAGCGACGGGTCAGCGAGTTCGGCGGGCTGGCGGTCGACCGGGTCTTCTACTCCGGCCTGCCGGTGGCGTGGCCGGGTACCGCCGGTTACTCGAACGGGCCAGTCGTCGTCTCCTTCAAGGCGTCGCCGCAGTCGGTCCTCGCCGGTGCGTACGACACCACGCTTCGGGACTGGTTCGCCACGGCTCCCCGCGGTCGGCCGATCTGGTGGAGCTACTACCACGAACCGGAGGACCAGATCGCGGCCGGTGCGTTCACCGCGGCCGACTACCGGGCCGCGTGGCAGCGCATCGCGTCGCTGGCCGATGCGGCCGGCAACCCCGACCTGCACGCGACGCTCATCCTGATGTGCTACACCCTCGAGGCCAGCTCGGGCCGGTCGTTCGCTGACTACTACCCGGGTGGGACCGTGATCGACACGATCGCGTTCGACTGCTACAACCAGCTCGCGTCCAAGGGCTCGTACGTCTCGCCGACCGCACAGTTTGCCGGTGTGCTGGCCGAGGCGGCGGCAACCGGGAAGCCGTGGGGCATCGCCGAGTTCGGCAGCCAGCTGGTGGCCGGTGACAACGGTTCCGGTCGAGCCGCGTGGCTCCAGGCGTCCGGAGCGTGGCTCGCCGCGCACAACGCTGCCTTCGTCACGTACTTCGACTCTCCGGTGGCCGGCGAGTACCGACTGCTCGACGCCCCCTCGCAGCAGGCTTGGCGCACGGTCATCACGACGATGTAGCCGGCTGGTACGACTGCTGGCAGGCTGGCAAGGGTCGGTCCCTCTCGAGGGGCCGGCCCTTGCTGCTGCTCAGGACGCGTCGCCCACCGGCCGCTCCTGAACCGCCCAGCTGTTGCCGTCCGGGTCGTCGAAGAAGAGGAACGAGTTCCACGGACCTCCGGAACCGTCGGCCCACGCACCATCCTCCAGATGCCGGATCGGCGTGACGTCGACCCCTCGCGCGACCAGCTCCGCATGCGCGGCCGCCAGGTCTGACACCACCAGCTGCAGGCCCTTGAGCGAACCAGGCGGCGAGTCGCCGAGCCCCTTGCCGATGGTGATCGAGCACGCGGACCCCGGCGGCGTGAGCTGGACGACGCGGAACGACTCGCTCGGTCGATGGTCGACATCGACGACGAAGCCCACCCGCTCGCTGTAGAAGTCCTTGGCCCGGTCGACGTCGGACACCGGCACCACCACGACCTCGAGCTTCCAGTCCATCTGCCGTCTCCTCGTTGGTCCAGAGCCGCGTCGACGGTCGACGCGAGGCTTCGGACATCTTGCAGTACCGGCGGCCCGTGGTCGCCCCCGGCGCGGATGCGTGTCCACTTTGTGTCTTGTCGTGTTTTGGTCACGGAAGTGTTGCTGGTTCATGGGTTTTGGGCCCTGCTTGTTGTCGGTGGGGGTTCGTAGGGTCGGTGTCATGTCGATCTCCCCGTTGCCGCAGGCCGCACCCTTGCGGGTGCTGGCCGAGGTCGATGCGTTGCTCGACCAGGCCAACGCCGCGCCGCTGTGGCCGATGTCGAACGTGGACACGTTGGAGCTGGTCCGGGTCGTGTCCGGGGTGCAGGCCAAGGTCGCCGGGCTGCGGTTGCGGGCGGTCGCCGAGGTCGATTCCCGTGCTGCGGCGCAGGGGGCGGGGGCGTCGTCGACGGCGGGGTGGCTGCGCGGGCACTGCGGGCAGCGCCCTGGTGCGGCCAGGGCGGCGGTGGCGCTGGCCGAGGCCCTGACCAGGCGCTACCCGGACACGCTGGAGCGGCTCTGCGAGGGGCTGGTGTCGGAGGAGGCGGCCCGGGTGATCGCCGGCACCTTGGACGAGGTGCCGGCCGGGGTGGACGCCGCGACGATGGCCGCGGCGGAGGCCGACCTGCTCGCCCACGCGCGGTCGCATGATCCGGGGCGGTTGGCGCGGATCGGGGCGCACCTGCTCTACGTCCTGGACCCCGACGGGGCCAAGGCCCTGGCCGCGGAGGAAGCCCGGATGTTCACCCGCCGGCACGTGCACCTGAACCGCACCGATCAAGGGTGGTGGCGGCTGCGTGGCCGGCTCGATCCCGAGGCCGGCGCCGAGCTCGCCGTCGCCCTGGACACCCTGGCCAAACCCACCCCGGCCACCGCCGAGGGCCGGGACCCGCGTGATGCCGGGCAGCGCCGCGCCGACGCCCTGACCCAGATCGTCGACCTGGCCCTGGCCGCACCGGGCATGCCCACGACCGGGGGGCACCGCCCGATGGTCCTGGTCACCATCCCCTACCCCACCCTGCTCGACCGCCCCGGCGCCGGACCGCCACGTTCGACGACGGCACCCCCCTGTCCGCGCAGGCGGCCCGCCGGATCGCCTGCGACACCCAGCTCCTGCCGATCGTCCTGGGCGCCGCCTCCCAGCCGCTGGACGTGGGCCGGGCCCGCTACACCCCCAGCACCGCCCAACGCCTGGCAGTCCTGACCCGCCAACAGCACACCTGCGGCACCCCCCACTGCCACAACCAGCCCAGACACATCCACCACATCAAACACTGGGCCGACG
>JGI24140J50213_10000050_pt1 | contig 45218 bp, 31 predicted proteins | sample BarGraIncu00222A_FD_50213 | JGI IMG/M metagenome (IMG submission 50213)
GCGGCCTCGCTCCCGTCGTCGCTTGCTTCGCCGCCTCGGCGATCGTCGCGGCGTTGGCCGGGGCTCCCTGCAAGACGGCTTCGGATGCGGCAAGACGAAGCGGGACCGGCGCAATACCGCCGGCGGTGACGCGGATGAACTGGAACGAGCCGGCCGCGACGACGGCGCGGGCACAAACCTCGACCAGCGGCCACTCCGCATAGCTGCGGCTGATGGCGCGCTTGTAGAGCGCGCGCTCGCCGTGGACCGGGGCTGCAAGTTCGACGCTGCGGATCATTTCGCCGGATGCGAGCGCGTGGTCGGCAGCGCCGTTGGAGCCGTCGCCGAACACCTCGCCGATCGTCAGCCCGCTTCGCCGGTCTGTGGTGATTTTGGCGTCATAGGCCAGCAATGCTGCTGCCATGGTCGAGGGATGCGGCGCCACGCAGGGGCCGAGATCGAAAGCCACGCCGTAAAGGTGATTGCCGCTGCGGGCCGGACAATCCGTTCCGCCCTTCTTGAGACAGTCGATCTGCGGATTGCGATAGTACCAGCAGCGTGAACGCTGGGCGAGGTTGCCGCCGAGCGTCGCGAGGTGACGGATCTGCGGCGTGGCGAGACCTTGCGCGGACGCGACCAGGCCCGGATAGGCTTGGGCGATGCGGGCGTCGGCCGCGATCGCGGCGATCGTGGTGAAGGCGCCGATGCGCGCGGACCCGTCCGCGCTCCATTCGATTCCGATGGTGCCGGGTGCTGCAGCAATATCGATCAGCGGTCCCCTCGAAAGTCCGCTGCGCCGCCGTTCGGATAGATCGGTGCCGGCGGCGCGGAATTCGGAAACCTGGGCGGAGGCGGTCATGGATGCGGACGTCATGCGGCGGCCCTCCCTTTGAGGGCGACAATCAGGCGGTCGGGCCGGACCGGAATCTCGGTGAGGCGGATGCCGGTGGCGTTGTAAATGGCGTTCGCGATGGCCGGCGAAGTCGGCACGGTTGCGACTTCGCCGATGCCGACGCTGCCGCCCAGCACATGGTCGAAGCCGCCTTCGTCGAAATGCACGTCGATCGGCGGCGTGTCGGCGATGCCGGGAATGCGATAGTCCTCCATTCCCGCGGTGAGGATGTCGCCGGTCTTGGGATCGGTTTCGCGCGCTTCGTAAAGTGCGTAGCCGATGCCCTGGATCACCGAGCCCGCCGCCTGGCTTCGGGCCAGTGCGGGTGCGGCAATCTTTCCGACCGCGATGCCGGTATGAACATTCAGCACGCGGACGTGGCCGAGCCAGGTATCGACCTCGACCTCGATCACCTGCACCGAACTTGGCACGCCGCCTCCCACCGCGAGATTGGAGAAACGGCGCATCATCCAGCCGAATATCATCCCCATGAAGCCGGCTTCCTTGAGCGGCGACCGGATTCCGGGGGCCATTCGCTTGTCGTCTTCCGGCCTTTGCGCCGACGCGGTGAGATCGGGCGAAGCGGCGAGCAACTCGCGCCACGGCGCGTTGGAGCCGGGGATCGGCGGCCGCTTGGCATTGCGTTCGATCGCGGCCTTGAGCTTTTGAACGGCCAGCAGCGTCGGCGGGACGATCGAAGCGGTGGTCCGGCTACCGCCCGAACCCGGTCCTTCCGGCAGATTGGAATCTCCGATCCGGACCTCGATCTCATGCGGCTCCAATCCGAATTCGTGAGCCACCGTATTGGCGATCACGGTGCGGCTGCCGGTGCCGATGTCCTGGATCGCGGTGCTGGCAATGAGGCGTCCGTCCTTGACCGCCAGTTCGACCTTCGAGCCGGGCTGCCAGAGATAAAGCCAGTATCCGGTGGCGACGCCGACGCCGCGGCGATAGCGGCCGGTCTGCGGCGACGGCGCCCTGTTGCGCCAGGCCTCGAGCCCGGATGCCCAATCGTACAGGCGCTGGCGATTGGGATTGGGATCCCAGCGTTTGCGCAGCTCGATCGGATCGAGCTTCATCCGCAGCGCGGCCTCGTCGATCGCCTGTTCCAGCGCAAAGGCCATCGGTGGTCCGCCGGGACCGCGAAACGGCGCGCCGGGCGGCAGGTTGCTGATGACGTCGAAATCGGCGAGCTCCTTGGCTTCCGCCGGATAGATCAGGCGCGCGAGTGCCGCGATCGTCGAGTTGATCGCAGCACCGGTGTCGGCATGGGCCGTCAGCGACAGCGCCTTGAGACCGCCTTGCTCCGACGGCAGCAGCGCAATCTTGACTTCGGTCGCCGGTCGATAGCCGGTGACGGAAAGTTCCTCATGCCGGTCATACGCGATCCTGACCGCCGCCTTGGCCGCGCGCGCCAGTTCAATCGCCGCGATGGTTTCCATGCCGAGGCTGGCCTTGGAGCCGAAGCCGCCGCCGACATGATCGCTAATCACCCGCACCTTGTCGTGTTCGAGCTTGTAGCGTTTGGCGATCAGCTCCATCAAATGGTACACCGCTTGTGTCGAGGCATGTACGGTGAGGCGATCGCCGTCGAAGCGGGCGACGCAGGCATGCGGCTCGAGGCACGCATGGGATTGCGTGCCGGTCCGGAATGTCCCCTCGACCAGCAAGGGATTTCGCGCGTCGCGCGCGGCACTGACCCAGCTCCGCACCTTCTTCGCCCGGTGCGAGAAGGCCGAGGACGGGCCGCGGACGTTCTGTTTCCAGGGCGCCGGCGCCGCAGCGCCTTCCGAGACGTCGGCAGCTTTCTTGCGGTTCGATTTTTCGAACACGACCGGCGCATCGCTTTGGCGCGCGGCGTCCAATCCGATCACCGACGGCAGCCGTTCGCTCGTGATCCGGATGGCGGCGATGGCCGCAGCCGCGGTCTTTCGATCCCCGGCGGCCACGGCCGCGATCGGCTGGCCGACATAGCGAACGATGCGGTCGTCACCGAGCAAAGAGATCGCCGCGCCCACGCCCGGGATCGCCAGCGCCGGCGCGAGGTCCANCTCGGCGATGCGGGCNTGCGCGAGGTGCGAGCGCAGAATGACGCCTTCCAACTGTCCGTCATGACGGATATCGACGGTGTATTTCGCCGCCCCTGTCACCTTCTGCCGCGCTTCGACGCGTGGCGAGACGATATCGTCGCCGTCAAAGCGGCCCGCGCAGGCCTCGGCCACGGCGCGGAAGATGCCGTCATAGGCGCCGCAGCGGCACAGATGGCCTGACAGTGCTGCGCCGATTTCCTCCCGCGACGGGGTCGCCGTTGCTTTTGCCTGCCGCCAGGAATCGTGAAATGCCGCCGCCTCGACAATAAAACCGGGCGTACAGAATCCGCATTGCAGGGCGTCATGCGCCATGAACGCTTTCTGGACCGGGTGCAGCCTCGCGGCGCCGATGCCTTCGACCGTGGTCACTGATTTATTTGCCGCAGCGCGCGCCGGCATCAAACAGCTCACCACCGGCGCGCCGTCCACCAGCACGGTGCAGGCGCCGCACACGCCGGCTCCGCATACGAGCTTGGTTCCCGTCAGCTCGAGGATGCCCCGCACAATATCGATGAGAAGCGCATCGGGGTCGTCGGGCAGCGGCTCAACGCGGCCGTTGATCGTCATCGTGCTCATTTGCGATCTCCAGGTTTGGTGCGGGCGGATTTCTTCGCGGTGGCTGGCTTGATCGAACGCGACTTGATCGAAGGCGGTTTGGGCGCGCCGACCGCGCCGGAGACCAGCGTTCGCAGCATGATCTCAAGATCCCTCAGGAAGGCATCGGCGGGCTGCATCGCCGGATACGCGGATTTGGTGCCGTTGACGGCCATCACGATGTATCGCGAGAAGTCGCTGGCGGAAGCGCCTTGCGCCAGCACGAGCCGTTGCTTGCGGCAGACCCGTTCGATGGTCGCGACAACCTGCCCGTCATAGAGGCCGGCATATTTCTGATAGAGGTCGCGGCCTTGAACCAGATGCTCGGAAAANAATTCCTCGATATGGGGCGAGCCTTCGAACGAAGCGATGGCCAGCCTGAGCCGTCCGGCGAGCTGGGCGACAAGAATATCGGCGAGGCTGCCGCCGGCTTTCTCGGCGGCGCCTGCCGCCGCGATTTCGGCGGCGAGGGCGTCCTCATACAGCCGTTCGATGACGGCGCGGAACAGGGCTTCCCTGGATTTGAAGTGGTGATAGAGCGCCTGTCGCGTCAGGCCAGCGGCCTCCGCCGCCTGCTCGATCGACGACCGCCGAAAACCATGGCGGCGGAACACGAGCATCGCGGCATCGAGAATGCGGGTACGGGCGCCCATTTGACGATTTTGACAAAAGATGGCGAAATGTCAAATCTGAAAGACACGGCCCGGCGTGGCGACGGCCTCAGGCGGCCCTGGTCTGATAGGCCGCGAGAAACATCCGCCTTGCGCTTTCAACCACTTGCGCCATGCGCTCGGCCGATGGCGGCGGGGCTGCCTGAAAAACAAACGGCAGAAACAGCGACGCCTGGCACATCAGCATGAATTGCGATGCCGCGAGCAGGCAGTCGTCGATCGCAAGATCCTTTGCCGCCACGCGCGCCTCGAGATAGGCGGCAAGGCGGCCGATGGTCTTCTCCAGCACATCCTCGTAGAAGCGGCGGCCGACATCCGGCATCCGTTCGGCAATCGCCATCACGGTGCGGATCGCCGATCCGCCGCCGGGCCGGCACAATACCTCGATATAGGCCTGGCCGAACTCGAGAAGCGTCGAGGCGGCGTCGCGTTCGGGGTCGAAATTGAAAGCCAGCTTGCGCTGTTCAAAGACTTCCCGCTCGACGATGGCTTCAAACAACCGGTTCTTGTCGGCGAAGTAGACATAAAGCGTCCCCTTGGAGACGCCGGCGGCGCGGGCGATCTCGCCCATGCTGGCGCCGTCGAAGCCGAGGTCCATGAAGACTTTGCCGGCGCCGTCAAGAATCTGGCGGCGCTTCGAGCTGTCCTCCTCGGCGGCGACGTGTAGAGGGGCAGGGCGGGTTGCAACCATTGGTTTAGCTTCTCTGCAGGAATTCCAGTCTTATTCCGGTCCTGGGAACGCCTCGGGCGGAACTCAGGCGCTATAATTGACGCCGTGAAGATATAACTTGACCGAACCGTTCGGTCAATGTTAATTTTTGGAATGGCGCGAGGCGCGGCCTGTTTTCGGCTGCGCTGGCATCGCGACTTCGCAACAAGGAGGCCGTGATGGCCGTAGCGAGAGACCAGGCCGCACGCATTGTTCGTGCCGAGCCGGATACGGCCGAAGACGCGTTCGCGCGCGAGGCTGCCGCGGCTCCGCTCGATACGCTTCGTGCTCATCTGGCGGAAGAGACTGTCGCGCGCCGCACGTCCGAGACGCCGGACCGGCCGGCCACCGATGCGCCGTCCGGCACGCCGGCGGTTGCTCCCAGTGCCGCAGCGCCGAAATCCGGCAAGCGCAAACCGGTCTTGATCGGCATCGGCGCGCTGCTCGCGCTCGCCGTCGCGGCCTATGGCGTGCATTATTTTCTGGTGGGACGGTTTTTCGTCAGCACCGACGACGCCTATGTGCGGGCCAATAATACCACGCTCGGCGCGCGGGTCGCCGGCCACGTCGCAGCCATTCTCCCCGGCGACAATGTGGTGGTGCGGACCGGCGACGTGATCTTCCGAATCGACGACGGCGATTACCGCATCGCGGTCGATGCCGTGCGCACCAAGATCGCGACCCAGCAGGCCACCATCGATCGCATCGGCCGTCAGGTCACGGCATTTCAAAGCGCCGTCGAGCAGGCCCGCGCGCAGCTTGCCTCCGCGGATGCCGGCTTGAAGCGCGCCGGCCTCGATTACGACCGTCAGCAGGCGCTGAGCGCCAAGGGATTTGCCTCGCGCGCGACGTTTGAAGTGTCCGAAGCCGGCCGTGATCAGGGGGTGGCGGCGGTGAAGTCGGCGCAGGCGGCCTATGACGCTGCGCGCGACAACGTCGAAGTCACCAAGGCGCAGCAGGAGGAGGCCCGCGCGCAGCTTGCGGAACTGCAGACATCTCTGGCCAAGGCCGAGCGCGACCTCGACTTCACCTCGGTGCGGGCGCCGGTCGATGGCACGTTCTCCAATCGCCTGGTCTCAACCGGCGACTACATCGTGGTCGGGCAGCGGCTCGGCAATGTGGTGCCGCTCGATGACGTCTTCATCGATGCCAATTTCAAGGAGACCCAACTCAAGCGTATCCGCCCGGGCCAGCCGGTGACGATCTCGGTGGATGCCTATGGCCATCGCAAGTTCGCAGGCTTCGTCGACAGCATCGCACCCGCGGCAGGCTCGGTGTTCACGCTGTTGCCACCGGACAACGCCACCGGCAACTTCACCAAGATCGTGCAGCGGCTTCCGGTTCGCATCCGGGTGCCGAAGGATGTCGCGAGGCAGAACCTGCTGCGCGCAGGCATGTCGGTTTATGCCACCGTCGATACCAACGCCGGCGCCAAGGATGCCGACAGCGACGCCGACCTCGACGCGCCGACAATGGTCCACCCGCAATAATGGAGCATCGGGCGCAGCGCCCGGTGCGCCGGCACGTGCTGATCCGAGCAAATCATGGCTAATGCCACCACCGCCCCGCCGACGATGATGGCCGCCGCTGCCGCTCCGTCCGAGCGAATCGCGCCGCGGCGGCTGGTGGCGTTTCTGATCATGGTGTTCGGGATGTTCATGTCGATCCTGGACATCCAGATCGTCTCGGCATCGCTCACCGATATCCAGGCAGGGCTTTCGGCAAGTTCGACCGAGGTGTCGTGGGTCCAGACCGCCTATCTGATCGCGGAAGTGATCGCGATCCCGTTATCCGGATTCCTGTCGCGCGCACTCGGCACGCGGCTGCTGTTCGCGATTTCCGCCGCCGGCTTTACCTTCGCAAGCTTCCTGTGCGGATTTGCCTCGTCGATCGAACAGATGATCGTCTGGCGCGCGATCCAGGGGTTTTTGGGTGCGGGCATGATCCCGACGGTGTTCGCATCGGCCTATACGGTGTTTCCGCGTTCCAAATTCTATATCGTCGGCCCGATCATCGGTCTGGTCGCCACGCTGGCGCCGACCATCGGCCCGACGGTGGGCGGCTATATCACCGACGCACTGTCATGGCACTGGCTGTTCTTCATCAACGTCGTCCCCGGCATCGGCATCACCGTCGGCGTGCTGGCGCTGGTCGATTTCGATCAACCGAATTTCGAACTGCTCGATCGCTTCGATTGGTTTGGCCTGATCGCGATGGCGGGGTTTCTGGGCTCGCTCGAATATGTGCTCGAGGAAGGGCCGCAATATGAGTGGCTGCAGGATACTTCGGTGGCGATCTGCGCCTGGGTTTGCGGGATTTCCGCCATCGCCTTCTTCTACCGGGTGCTGACCGCGGAAGAACCGATCGTCGATATCAGGGCCTTCGCCGACCGCAATTTCGGTGTCGGCTGCATGATCTCGTTCTGCGTCGGCATCGGCCTCTACGGCCTCACCTATATCTATCCGCGCTATCTCGCCGAGGTGCGCGGCTATAGCGCGCTGATGATCGGCGAGACCATGTTCGTCTCCGGCGCCACCATGTTCCTCGTCGCACCGATCGTGGGGCGTTTGATGCTCAGGATCGACATGCGCCTGATCATCGCGGCGGGGCTCATCATCTTCGCGCTCGGCTCCTGGCAGATGACGTGGATCACCCGCGACTATGATTTCTACGAGCTCCTGGTGCCGCAGATCCTGCGCGGGATCGGCATGATGTTCGCGATGGTGCCGACCAACAATATCTCGCTGGGGACGTTGCGGCCGGATCGGGTGAAGAATGCGTCGGGGCTGTTCAACCTGACGCGCAATCTCGGCGGCGCGGTGGGGCTCGCGCTCATCAATCAGGTGCTGAACGACCGCACCGACCTGCATATCACGCGGTTGCAGGAACGGGTGAACTGGGGCAACGCCACCGCGACCGAAACGCTCGACATGTTTACCCAGCGCATGCAGGGCATGGGCGATGCCGCCCTGATGGCGATGAAGCAATTGTCCCAGATCGTTCACCGGCAAGCGGTGGTGATGGGCTATGGCGACGTCTTCTTCATGCTGACGATGTTCTATTTCGGCCTCAGCCTCTTGGTCTTGCTGCTGAAGAAGCCTGCCATGCTTACTTCGGGACCGGCGCATTAGGGCCCCGTATTCATCCGCAATATCGTATCCGTCAACGTACTTTTTTGGTGGCTTCAATTGCGGCAGCATCATCTGCCCTATCCAACATTACGCCATTCAAATAGCGCCGGGCGGGCCGCTACCTGAACTCGCTCTCGTCTTGGCCAGTAGCTTGCCTGTCGAACCGTCGATGAGATGCAGCCTGGAGCAGGCCGGGCAAAATACAGAGCTGTAAGTGCTCTTTGGCTCGTCATCCCGCGCATTGGGCAACGAATGCTGCACGTTCATGCCGGTATTTGGACATTTGTAGAGGATCGGGCGGGCCATGCGTGACAATATCAAGACGCCAATGACCCTGAAAACTACGGATGTTTACCTAGGTGTTGGCGACATGCGCCGCGCCGCCGATATGCGTGAGGAAAGTGCTTCGCTCTATAAGCTCGTACATAAAGGAAGCAATGCAACAGCTGATCAATGGCTCGCAATAGGCTCAAGGCGGCGGTACGAGGTCGAATGTCCGTTCCAGCGTGGGCGAGCTACTTCTGGTCTACCCCAATCAACGGACATCGTCAGATCGGCCCGGCTCGTCCGGTTCGTGGCAGAAGCAAACATCGCGCCTGCTCGAATGACCTAAAGTAAGGTAAGGGAGGCTAGGCCGCTCCGGCTGGCTCCGCTCGCGGCGGTACGACGCCAGAGCCTTGGTCACCAAGTATTTTCCCAGTCGCTTTGCTGATGAGATGCATCCGCATGCATGCTGGACAGTTCACGCTCTCGTATTCCTGGGCTTTGTCCGTCGACGCAGGCTCAAGCGATATGGCCACCGGGACGTTCATCCCAGTCTGCGGACATTGATATATCAAGCTCTNCATTTTAAAAAACTAACGAACCCGAAGGAAACCGATTTGATTTGCGTCAATCCGGTTTCGTTTGGCCGGCCGCCGGGAATCTAAATGATGCGGTTGACCAAAGGAACCTCCGCCCAGTGGGGGGCCCGAGCGGGGCGCTTACACTGACCTTCGGAGGGAGGGTGCGGGCCAGCCCAATGCAATGAGAATTAGAGATCGAGCTGATTCAATGACTTACTCAGGGACCGTGCATTGATGCTTGCCATTTTTCGGCGGAGGCTCTTTTGCCTCCTCTTCTGCCAGCAACCTCAGGAGTACTTTTGACTCCGGCCGCTCCAATAGGTCAGTTGGTCGGTCGGGCAAACGCCGGATATTTCAGCTTGCCTTCGGCAATCCTGGCCGGCCACACCGTGACCTGCTTGCCGTCCTGCCATTGAAACACCATTCCGCTCACGTCCTCCGGCCCGTATTTGAGGCCGTGGGTGAACTGATCGTCGCGGCCATAGNACTGAATGCGTCCGATGGTTCCGACGTAATCGGTTTTCTCCAACTCGGCGACCATCTTGTCCGGATCGGTCGAGCCGGCCCGCTTGATGGCGTCGGCGAGGATGTAGACGTCGTCATACGCCGTATAGCCGGTATAGGCCGGGTCGGTGCCGAACCGGGCCTTGAAGGCGGCGGCGAACGGCTTGGTCTTGGGTGTCACCGCGGTCGATGAGGTTGCAACCGCCAGCGACGGAATGCCTTCGGCCGCGCCGTTGGTGTCGCCCCAGAATGTCGGGCTCAGCGCCTGCGCGCTGATGCCGAAGATCGGGATCGGCACCTGCTGGTTCTTCCATTGCACCGTCGGCTGCACGCCGACATGCGAGATGCCGGTCACGATCACGTCCGGCTTCTTGGCCTCGATCTGGTTGAAGATCGGCGTGAAATCCGTGGTGTCCGGCGAGAAGCGGATATGATCGAGCACTTTCAATCCCGCCTTGGGCAGACACTCTTCGTAGCCGACATCCAGCGGCTTGGTCCACGCCGCGTCCTCGCTCATGATCACGGCGGTTTTCATTTTCATGCCGTCGACCAGAAGGTCCTTGGCGGCATCGCAAACCGCGAGCGCCTGCACCGCCGAGGTCAGATAGCCGTGAAAGGTGTATTTGTTCTTGTCATAGTCNGCATGAATCGGACGGGTGATTTCATTGCTNGCAGCCCCGGGCGTGATCAGCGGCATGTGAAGCCGCGCCGCCCAAGGCTCCAGCGCCAGCACGACCTCGCTGATATAGCTGGCAATCACCGCGCTNACCTTGTCATCCGAGACCGCGCGTTGAAANGCGCGCACTGAATCGGCCGATGAGCTCTTGTTGTCNTAGGAGACGATCTCGATCTTGCGGCCGTCGACGCCGCCCTTGGCGTTGATTTCGTCGGCGGCGATCTGGGCTCCGCCCGGCGTTGCCGCGCCGGCAATCGACTGGATCTCGGCGATGACGCCGATCTTGATCGGCTCCTTGGACTGCGCCGACGCCGGCGCCCCCGAGCCGGCGGCGATACCGAGCGCGGCCGTTGCCATCAAAAAATGCGCGAATTTCAAGCCTGGTCTAGCCGTGCGAGTTGCTCCCTTTTCGAACCGTCTTGCCGACGGCTTGGCCGAAGCTCAACACAGGCCCTTGGCCAAATCAAACGAAAGCGCTCGCCGAGTTGCGGCGCAAATGCGGCAAGTGCCTTGCAAATTCAAGTGCCTTGCGAAATTCAAGACCGTTGCAAATTATCACTTCGCTGCGCAGGCGACGGAGTTCGGACGCCTGTCGGCGGCGGAATGACGGCGCAAGGTCACCCCTCGGCGACCGGCATTTGCCGGGCTCGCATGCGCGTGCTGATCGCCACGGTCGCGACAACGGCCGCGGCGAACAGCAGGATTTGCAGCGTAATCGTCTCGCCGTTGAAGAAGGCCGCGAGTGCAAAGGTAATGAAGGGTTGCAGCAACTGCACCTGCGATACCCGCGCGATGCCGCCCATCGCCATGCCGGCATTCCATGCGAAGAACCCGATCCATTGGGAAAAAACCGCGACGTAAAATAGCGCGAGCCATGGTTTCAGGGCGATGTGGGTCAGATCGGCCGGCATGGTCAGGGCGGCCGCCGGTAACGAGATCGGCAGCGCCATCACCAGCACCCAGCTGATGACCTCCCATCCCGGCATCTGTGCGGTGATCCGTCCGGAGAAGGCGTAGCCGACCGCCGAGGTGGCGACGGCGGCGAACAGAAGCAGGTCGCCGACCGAGAGCGTGCCGCCGCCCTGGCGCATCGCAAACGCGATCACCAGCGCCGCCCCTATGATGGACGCGATCCAGAACAGCGGCTTCGGCCGCTCATGGGTAATGACGACGGCGACGAGCGCGGTGGCGATGGGAAGAATTCCGAGCACCACGCCGCCATGCGAAGCGTCGACGGTCTGCATCGCGAGCGCCATCAGGAACGGAAACAACACGCTGACGCACAGCATCGCGGTCGCCAGTTGCAGCCACAGCCGGCGCGGCGGCAGCGGCCGGCGCAACGCGATCAATAGCGCCAGTGCAAACAACCCGGCGATCGCGGTGCGTAATGCTGTGAGCGCTATCGGATCGATCGCCGATACCGCGATCCGCGTTGCGGGCAGCGTGCCGCCGAAGATGGCCATGCCGACAAAACCCAGCAACAGACCGAGATGTTCGCGCGACAATGAAGGGAAGGGCATGGCGGGAGAGCTAGCGAGTTTGCCCGCGGGCGTACAGTCTTGGCGGGCACCGCATGGCGGCCATGCGTCGGATCGCAAGCCAGCGCAAAGCTCGCGGTGCAACGCCTAGCCGCCCCGCGCGGTCAGGCGTTGGCGCCGACCGGCCGGCTGTTCAGTGATTCCGGGGTCCAAATAACCAAGTAGAGACGTCAGTCGTGGGCCCGTCGCTGGAGATGCCGTAGGCCGTGGGAGACGGATCCTGGGGCGGCGGGCCGGCGGGTTGCTGGACGACGCCGGGGCCGGAAGCAGCTACTTGCTGCCCGCCAGCGCCGGCGGCAGTCGCAGGCTGTCCCTGCTGGACCGGGCCGGATGCAGCCGTTTGCGGCCTTGGGGCGCGCTGCAACGAACCCTTGAGCTCGGTGGCGATATCGGTGGAGTATCCGTCACTCCTCGTGCCGTAACCGGTCCGTTCGCCCAATGACTCGCCGCTATTCGCAGCGGCGTTGTTCGCCGCCATACGCGAATCCGAGCAGCCCGCCGTGACCATCGCAAGGCCGGCGAACACAACGATGACAGGAATGCAACGCGAGGAATATTTCAAGACGATCTCTCCGACCAACATCGGTCTATCCCTCAAGCATTAGTACCAAGGTGAGGCGGCCGCAAGGCAAACGGCGCCGGGGACACACCCGACCGCAAAGCATATATGTCATTGGTTCGGCAGTAAAATTGGCGAGGGGCCCGGCGTGTTGGCGCCGAACCCCTCATTTTGGCAAGATGTGCTTTCTTGACGCGAAACGGAACTCCACTTCGCCAGAAAACGCCGCGATGCAAGATATCAGCCAGCCTGTAAGCCGGGTTTTGTAGGGCACCGCCTGCTTGCACAGACGGTACGTGACGGCCATTCCTCTGGGACAACGTTTGCACGTTGCCTCGAGCAACCTACCCGGACGGCGAGCCTGACATCGCCCTGCGGTGTTNTCGCCGTTGCGCGAACAANCCCGCGTTGCCGTCCCTATTCGGTCTTGCTCCCGGTGTGGTTTGCCATGCCGGTTCCGTNGCCGGACCCGCGGTGCGCTCTTACCGCACCTTTTCACCCTTACCTCTTCCGAAGAGGAGGCGGTTCGTTCTCTGTGGCACTGTCCCTGGGGTCGCCCCCGCCGGACGTTATCCGGCACCGTATGTCGATGGAGCCCGGACTTTCCTCTCCAGCCACCTTTCGGTGATCGCCGGAGCGGCCGTCCGGCCGACTGACGCCCTAGGCATGGGGGCTCAAGGCCGCCGCGTCAAGCCGATAAGACCGGCGCGGGCTGTCCCAAAATAAATTATCCTGAAGATGTCGTTTGGCGGTTGGGTCGTTCGACCGGATGTCGGCGCAACAGCCGATCAAAAGGAGTTAACGCGATGCAGTATTTGCTGATGATCTATCGAAACGAAGCTGAACTCGGGAAAATGGACGCCGCGGCGGGCCAGAAGATGATGGCGGACTACGGTGCGTTTACGCAGTCCATCATCCAGAGCGGCAATTTCAAGGCCGGCGACGGGCTACAGCCGACATCGACCGCGACCACTGTGCGTGTCCGCGACGGCAAGACCCTGACCACGGATGGTCCATTCGCCGAGACCCGCGAGCAGCTTGGCGGCTATTATCTGGTCGATGCCAAGGATCTCAACGCCGCCCTCGCCATCGCCGCACGGATTCCCGGCGCCAAGGATGGGTCGGTCGAGGTCAGGCCGGTCATGGTTTATAATTGACGGTTGCTCGAAAAAGTCATTCCGGGTTCGCGCATTCGCGCATCCCGGAATGACAGCATTGCCAACGCGGATTCCCGATGACGTCAGGCGAAATCGAAAAAATATTTCGTGACGAGGCGGGTCGGGCGCTGGCGACGCTGATCCGCCTGGTCGGCGATTTTGATCTCGCCCAGGACGCGTTGCAGGATGCATTCGCGGTCGCGCTGGAACGCTGGCCCGCCGCCGATCCACCGTCCAATCCGCGCGCCTGGCTGGTCAATGTCGGGCGCAACAAGGCGATCGACCGGGTCCGCCGTCAAGTGACGTTTCGCGGCAAGCGGTCGGAATTGACGCACGAGTTGCTGAGCAATGCGGCGGCTTCCGACGAGGCCCATGAGGCAACCACGCTCGACGACGACATGCTGCGGCTGATCTTCACCTGTTGCCATCCGGCATTCGCCGCCGACGTTCAGGTCGCGCTGACGCTGCGCACGGTCTGCGGGTTGACGACCGCGCAGGTCGCGCGCGCCTTTGTGGTCAGCGAGGACGCCATGGCGCAGCGCCTGCTGCGCGCCAAGCAGAAAATCCGGCTCGCCGGCATTCCCTACGAGGTGCCGGATCGCGAAGCGCTCGAACCGCGGCTGCGCGGAGTGCTGGCGGTGATCTATCTCGTCTTCACTGAAGGCTATGCCGCCACATCGGGCGAGGATCTGATGCGTCCGGACCTCGCGCGCGAAGCTATCCGGCTTGGCCGGCTGCTCGACGCCCTGATGCCGCCACGGGGCGAGATCAAGGGCCTGCTGGCGCTAATGCTGCTGCATGATGCCCGCCGCGCCGCGCGTGAAACCGCAGGCGGCGACGTCGTGCTTTTGGAAGAGCAGGATCGCGCGCGATGGGACCATGAACAGATCGCCGGCGGTTTGAAGCTGGTGGAGGATGCCTTGCGGATGCCGGGCCGGCCGGAATCCTATGCGGTGCAAGGGGCGATCGCAGCGCTCCATGCGCAAGCGCCGAGTTATCACGACACCGACTGGCCGCAGATCGCCGGTCTTTATGAAGTGCTGCTGCGGATCAGCCCGTCGCCGGTGATCGAGCTCAATCATGCCGCAGCGGTGTCGATGGTCGACGGACCGGTGCGGGCGCTGGATCTGATCGACGCGCTGGAAGCGCGCGGCGGATTAAATGGCTACGAATTGCTGCCGGCGGTCCGCGCCGATTTNTTGCGCCGGCTCGGCCGCCATGACGCGGCGCGCGCGGCCTATCACGCTGCGACCGAAGCGACGCAACTGGAGCCGTTGCGACGGCTTTACGCGCGGCGGCTGGCGGAGATGGATGACTAGGCGTTCGTGAAGAAGTTCCTATCGCGCCGCAACAGCCTCATAGATGTCCTCTTCCTGCGCGGTGTGGAGGCGTACCAGGGTCTCGACAGCTTCGATCAGGCGCTGGGCGTCGCGAATGAGATAGCGGTCGACCTTTTCGGTCGGCAGGTCCTCGGCCACGCGACCGAGCAACCGGGCAATATGCAGGATCTCTCGATGCGCCCGGCTCATGGCGGAAAGGCCATGGCTCTCCCTCAGAACTTTGGCGAGTTGCGGGTAGACGTTACCCTCGTCGTCGCGCTCGTGGACGACAACCTGGTCCTGCACGATCCGGTTCGCCGCAGCGATCAATGTGGCCGCGCGTTCCGGAACCGCATCGTCGAGCGCATCGACGATCGATCGCAACCGGTCGAGATTGCCAATCAGCGCAACGTGGTTGTGATGCAGTTCGCGTCCGACTTCGGCGGTCATGCTCCTCCTTACGGTGCCGCGCCCCGGGCTCAGCGCGCGCAGGGCGTTGAGGATCACGGCAACGTCGATCACTTCCTGGACGATCGCCGCCGGGACTGGCGTCAGCCAGCCGAATGTACCGGCCAGCATCGCCAGGATCGAAAGCGCCATACCGGCGATAATGCTTTCGACGGCGATATGCCGCGCCCGTCGCGCGATCATAATCGCTTCGCCCACCCGATCGAGGCGGTCGGCGAGGATCACGACGTCCGCGGCTTCGGACGAGGCGCTGGCGCCGCCGGCGCCAAGCGCGATCCCGACATCGGCTGCAGCCAGCGCCGGTGCGTCGTTGATGCCGTCGCCGACCATGATGGTCGGATGAAGGCGCTGCTCGGAGCGCACTGCATCGACCTTGTCGGAGGGCACGCGTTCGGCCAGCACCGAGTCGAGATCGAGCGCGGCGCCGATCGCCTGCGCGGCCCCGACGCGGTCTCCGGTCACCATGACGATGCGGTTGATGCCGGCATCGCGCAACAGCCGTATGGCGCGCGGCGTATCGGAACGAAGCTCATCGGCGAGCAGCAAGGCGCCAATCGGCCGTCCCTCGACCGCGACGAATACAATGAGCGCGGATCGCCACGAGGCGCGCCGTATCGCCCGCGATGCCCATTCGGGGGCATGACCGCCGCCAAGGGTCATTTCGCGCGAGCCGGCAATTACCTTCCGTCCATCGATCACGCCTTGCATCCCGGAGCCCATGGACTCCCTGACATGTTCCGGCAGCTTGAGGCTCAAGCCGCGTTCGGCAGCGGCCGCAACGATCGCGCCGGCGATCACGTGATGCGATGCCTGTTCAAGCGAGGCACCGAGCATCAATATCTCCTCAGCGGTCTCGCCCGGAGCGACCTCGACGGATAACAGCCGCGCGCCGCCGACCGTCAGGGTCCCGGTCTTGTCGAACAACACGGTTTGGCCGCGCGCCAGTGCTTCCAGCGGGCCGCCGCCCTTAACCAGAATGCCGCGGCGCGCCGCTTGCGCGACGCCGGCGATAAAGGCCACGGGTGCCGCCAAGATCAGCGGACACGGCGTCGCCGCGACTAGCACGGCCAGGCTTCGGAGCGGATCGCCCGAGATCAGCCAGGCGACGAAGGCGAGCGCGAGCGTGACCGGCAGGAATATCAGCGCATAGCGATCGGCCATCCGCACGAACGGCGCCTTGGCGGTCTGCGCCGCGGTCACCAGCCGTACGATGCCGGCATAGGTGCTTTCGCCGGCGACCGCAGACACCGTCATCGCAATGGTCTCGCCGGCGTTCAGGGAGCCGGAGAGAATGGCGGCGCCTCGCATCTTCGTCACCGCGATCGGCTCCCCCGTCAGCGCGGACTCGTCGATTATCGCAATCTCCGAAGTCACGACGCCATCGACGGGAACCACTTCGCCGGCATGCACCAGCAGCCGGTCGCCGACCGCCACGGTGCCTACAGGCACTTCCTCAATGCCGCTATCGACGCAGCGATGGGCGTCGCGGGGGGCACGATCGACCAGCGAGCGCAGATCATGCGCGGCCCGGGCCACCGCGATATCCTCGAGCACGTTGCCGCCGGAATACATCAGCGCCACGACGGCGCCAGCCAACGGTTGACCAAGTGCGAGGGCACCGCTCATCGACACCAGCGCAACCGCATCGACGCCGAACCGCCCGCTCAGCAAGTCTTTGACGATCGAGATCGCCAATCCCGCCACCACGGGTACCGTGGCAAACATCCAGCAGAGATCGGCGAGGTCGGACCGCTCGGAAAGGTAAGCAACAATCCCTGCAGCTAATCCGGTGACCGCGATCGCAACGAGTGCCCACCGCAGGACACGCTCAAATGACATCGACCCATTCCGTGCTCATGCCGCTATCGCAGCTTGTCGCCGAAAATGCGTCCGTCACACTTGATGGAAATCAACAGTCCGGCGTGAGTTGCCCGCGCTACTTCGCCGCCACAGCCATCGCCTCATCAGGCAAACTCGCCAGCAGCGACTGCAAGGTAGTCAGCGTCGAATGGTCGGCGACGCCATCGACCCGCGCGGGGCGAAAGTGACGCTGGAAAGCGGTCACTACTTCCATGGTCGTGGCGTCATATTTGCCGTTGGCGGGAGCGCGGTAACCGTATCTGGCCAAGGCGGTCTGTAAATCGGCGACGTCATCGCTGATGGTGCCGAGCTTGAGCGTTTCGCCGCGCACGATCGGCGCCGGCTGCACCCAATGGCCGACGCCCGAATTGGCCAGCGAATGCCATGGAAATTTTTCGCCGGGGTCCTTCTTGCGGGAGGGCGCGACATCCGAATGCGCGAGCACGCGATGCGACGGCACCTTGCGGCGCAGCATGATGCCGCGGCACAGCGCGATCACGGCGGCGATCTGGCGCAGCGGAAATTCCGGATAGCCCCAATCATGGCCGCGATTGACGATTTCGACGCCGATCGAGCAGGAGTTGATATCCTCTTCGCCGGCCCAGGACGCCGCCCCGGCATGCCAGGCCCGCTTGGCTTCCGGAACGCACTGCACGATGCGGCCGTCCTCCAGCACGATGTAATGCGCCGATACGTCGGTGCCTGCCGTGCAGAGCTGCGCGATCGCGCCTTCCACATCGGGCATTCCGGTGTAGTGCAGCACGATCATGTCGGGCAGCCGGCCCTTGTTCCGCTCGCCATAGTTCATCGACGGGATGACGTCGGAAGCAATTGATGAATCAGGTGTGAATGTCTTCATGTTCGCGTTGGCCCTTGGAATCGGGAGGGCACGTTGACGCTTCGAATCAAACCCATTGGACGCGAACGAACCGAGTGGCATGGGACAACTCAAACCGGGCAAGAGAACGGCAATACGGCGTCTTGACGATAGAACGTCGTTTACTATTCCTTTACCCTGGCGCCAGCGCAATGCGCCGGCCGCCCATGGCTTCGCATTTTGGCCGAGTGTGTGCGGGAAGCCTCACCCGCCCCTCCAGCGAGCGGATTGTCTTAATCCCATCAACGCTTTCTTAACGCTAACTGCCGTTACTAAGTGGTGAAGAGCCGAACCGGTTTGGGGGACGGCCGAGGCCCCATTGACGCTCGAAATCCCATGGCAGCCCACCAAATTCCGTCGGGAAATCAGGGTCTGCGATTGGGGACGCGCGGAATCGGCAATCGTGCCGCGCCGTGTTCTTTCAATCGGTGGCTTTTCGACCGGAAAAGCCCGGCAAAGCGTAGACATTTGAGGCGCAATGGGCCCGTTCGCTTCCAATATCTATTCGACAGACCGGGCAGCTTCCGGGGCTTGTTCGGGGACTTGTTCCGGGGCTTGGGCATGAATCCCCACCCCCCGCGTCATATTCCCGTGCTGGGCCGCGAAGCCGTCGAGATGCTGAAGCCCGGCGACGGCGGCATCTATCTCGACGCTACCTTCGGGGCCGGCGGCTATAGCCGGGCCATTCTCGATTTCGCCGGCACGAGGGTGATCGGCATCGATCGCGACCGGTCCGCGATCTTGGCCGGGTTCGATCTGGTGGATCGATCGGGTGGCCGGCTGACATTGGTCGAGGACCGCTTTTCCAATCTGGTCGAGGTTTGCACGGCACAGGGCATCGAGAGCGTCGACGGCGTCGTGATGGATGTCGGGGTGTCCTCGATGCAACTCGACCAAGCCGATCGCGGCTTCTCGTTTCGCCTCGACGGTCCGCTCGACATGCGGATGGGCCATGATGGACCAACCGCGGCGGATGTGATTGCGAAGGCGTCGGAAGCCGATCTCGCCAACATCATCTATATTTTCGGCGAGGAGCGCNATTCCCGGNAAGTCGCCCGCGCCATCGTCGCGGCGCGCCAAGAGGCGCCGATCGCGACCACAAGGNCGCTCGCCGATATCGTCTCGAAGGTGGTGCGGTCCAAGCCGGGTGAAATTCACGCCGCGACGCGGACGTTTCAGGGCTTGCGGATTTTCGTCAACGCGGAACTCGACGAGCTTCATCTGGCGCTCGCGGCGGCGGAACGCGTGCTGAAGCCGGGCGGCCGGCTGGTGGTGGTGTCGTTTCATTCGCTGGAAGATCGCATCGTCAAGAATTTCCTGACCGAACGAGCCAGGGCCGGCGGCGGCTCGCGGCATCTGCCCGAGGTAGCCCAGGCCGCGCCGAGCTTTAGCCTTCTGACCAAGCGCCCGGTCACGCCCGGGCCTGCGGAGATTTCCGCCAATCCACGCGCGCGCTCGGCGAAGCTGCGCGCGGCCGAGCGCACCGCGGCACCGGCGCATGCCGCCGCGGCGTTGCCGGCATGGCCCGTTCTCGCCGATGTGATGAGGGGAGGCTGACCATGCGCATCCTCCATCTCCTCGTGATCGGCGTGCTGGTGTTCGCCGCAGCCTATGTCTACCGGATCAAGATGGAATCCACCGCCCGCACCGAGCGCGTGCTGCGCTTGCATGCGGAAATTCGTGAGCAGCGCGACGCCATCGCGGTGCTACGCGCGGAATGGACCAAACTCGATGCGCCGTTGCGGCTGCAGGGTCTCGCCGAACGGCATCTGGCGCTGAAGCCGCTCAACGCCACGCAATATGACCCGTTGAAGAACCTGCCCGAGCGGCCGCCGAATTTTGCCAGGCCCGGCGATCCCGATCCGATCGGCGCGATGATCGATGCGATCGATTCGGTTGCGGCGACGGGTTCGGTGCCGGCGCCGGAGGATCAGCAATGACCGGTCAGGCGCAGCCTAAAGCCAAATCCGCAGAACCATGGCGGCAGCGGCTGGTCCGCAGCCTGCTGTATGGGCGTAATGTCGACCGCGCCGCCAAGGCGCGCGCGCGCGTCGGATTTGCCATCCTGGCATTCGCGGCGATCTATGCGGTGATCGGCGGCCGGCTGATGATGTTCGCGACCATCGGCGACAGTCACGGCACGCGCCGCACCGCCTCGCAGGACGCCATCGCGACCGCCCGCCCCGACATCGTCGATCGCAACGGCGAGGTGCTCGCCACCGACGTCAAGGCGCCCAGCCTGTTCGGCGAACCGCGCCGGATCATCGATAAGGACGAAGCGGTGGAGCTTTTGACGGCGACGCTTCCGGATCTCGACACCCCCGAAGTGCGCGAACGGCTGGCGTCGAAAAAGGGCTTTGTCTGGCTGAAGCGCGAGATCACGCCGCACCAGCAGCAGGAAATTCACCGCCTCGGCATTCCCGGCATCGGCTTCCTGCGCGAGAACAAGCGCGTCTACCCTACCGGCGCCGAAGTCGCGCATCTGATCGGTCTGGTCAACACCGACAACCAGGGCATCGCCGGGATGGAGAAATGGCTCGACAGCAACGGCCTTGCCGATCTGCATCGCGCCGGTTTTGCCACCGATCGCCTGCAGCGGCCGGTGGAGTTGTCGGTCGATCTGCGCGTCGAGCACGCGCTGCGTGACGAACTGCTCAAGGCCAAGGAAAAATTCCACGCCAAGGCGGCCTCCGGCCTCGTCTCCAACGTCAAGACCGGCGAGATCGTGGCGATGGTGTCGCTGCCGGATTTCGATCCCAACAATCCGAAAGAGGCGCACGATCCCGATCGCATCAACCGGCTGACCACCGGCGTCTACGAGATGGGATCGACCTTCAAGGCTTTCACGCTGGCGATGGCGCTGGATTCCGGCAAGTACGACCTCAACTCGCTGTGGGATGCGCGCGGTCCGCTGCATTTCGGCAAGTTCACGATCCATGACGACGAACCGAAGGGCCGCTTTCTCAACATGAGAGAGGTATTCACCTTTTCCTCGAACGTTGGTGCTGCGCGTATTGCGCTGTCGCAGGGCGTCGAGGCGCACAAGGCCTTCCTGCGCAAGATGGGACAGCTGGAGCGGTTGCGCACCGAACTGCCCGAGAGCGCATCGCCGATTCTGCCGCGACACTGGAGCGAGTTGAACACGGTGACGATTGCGTTCGGCCACGGCGTCGCGGTGGCACCGCTGCAGGCGGTGATGGGCATCGATGCGCTGGTGAATGGCGGCTATCTGATTCCGCCGACCTTCCTGAAACGCACCGAACAGGAGGCCATGGCGATCGCAAAGCGCGTGATCAAGCCGGAAACCTCCGAGAAGATGCGATTCCTGATGCGGCTCAATGCCGAGATCGGCACCGCGAGGAAAGCTGACGTTAAGGGCTATTATATCGGCGGCAAGACCGGCACCGCCGAAAAGGTCGTCAACGGCCGCTATGTCAAGAAGCGCGTGCTCACCGCCTTCACCGCCATCCTGCCGGCCGACCATCCCCAATACCAGGTTCTGGTGATGCTGGACGAGCCGCAATCGCTGAAGGAAACCTACGGGTTCATCACGTCCGGCTGGAATGCGGTGCCGACGGGCGGCAATGTGATCGCCCGCATTGCGCCGCTCTTGGGGATCGAGCCGCGCTTCGATCTGCCGCCGTCCGACCGCCTTATTCTTGCGGCATCGAGGACAACCCAGTAAGGGATATGAGGCGTTTTCGAGCGAATTGGATGCCGGTTCAGATATGGAAATCGCGTCGAAACCAAAAAGTGTCGAAACTAATAAATAGAGTCTCCGTATCGATTCAATCGGACCGGAAAAGGCTCTAGTCTAGCGCGAGCCGGACTGGAAAATAATGAAACTCCGCGACCTGTTCAGCGATGACGCCACAATCGACCCCCGGACGGCAGCAGCCGTGGTCGCAGGCGTCGCTGCGACCGAGGTCACGGGCGTTGCTGCGACCGAGGTCACTACCGCGACCGAGGTCACCGGCCTTGCCGTCGACAGCCGAGCGGTGAAGCCGGGCGATGTGTTCTTTGCGCTTGCCGGCAGCAAAACCGATGGTGCGCGCTTCATCGATGCCGCCATTGCGTCCGGCGCCGTCGCAGTGGTGGGCGAGCATCCGCCGCAAGGCGACAGCCGCGTGCCGTTTGTCAGCACGCCTAATCCGCGCCGCGCGCTGGCGCTGGCCGCGGCGAAATTTTATCCGCGGCAGCCTGCGACTATCGCAGCCGTCACCGGCACCAGCGGCAAGACCTCGGTCGCCGCCTTCGCGCGCCAGATCTGGCAGCAACTCGGTCACGCCTCGGCCAGCATCGGCACCATCGGTCTGGTATCGCCGAAGCGCACCATCTACGGATCGTTGACGACGCCGGATCCGATCGCGCTGCATCGCCAACTCGACGAAATCGCGAACGATGGCGTCACGCATCTGGCGCTGGAGGCATCCTCGCATGGGCTCGACCAGTTTCGGCTGGACGGCGTGCGGATCGGCGCCGGCGGGTTCACCAACCTGTCGCGCGACCACATGGATTACCACCCCGATGTTGCCCATTATCTTGCCGCCAAGCTCAGGCTGTTCCGCGATCTGGTCGCAGCCGATGGCGTTGCGGTGATCTCCGCCGATCATGATCATTCGAGCGCCGTGATCGATGCGGCTCGCCAGCGCGGCTTGCGGATCGTGACGGTCGGCCGCAACGGCGACGGCGCAGGCGAGGGGATTCGCCTGGTGGACGCCGGCATCGATGGCTTTGCGCAGAAACTGACGCTTGAACTTCGAGGCCGCAGGCATGCGATCCGGTTGCCGCTGGTCGGCGAATTCCAGATCGAGAACGCGCTGGTCGCCGCCGGGCTTGCGATTGGCACCGGCAGTGCGCCCGAAGCCGTCCTCGCCACACTGGAGCATCTTGAAGGCGCCAGAGGCCGGCTGGAACAGGTCGGCGAACATAACGGCGCGCCGATCTTTGTCGACTACGCGCACAAGCCCGATGCGCTGGCCAAGGCGTTGCAGGCGCTGCGGCCCTACGCGAAACGCAAGCTCGTGGTGGTGTTCGGCGCCGGCGGCGACCGCGACGCCGGCAAGCGGCCTTTGATGGGGGCGATTGCGTCCGAGAATGCCGACAGCGTCATCGTCACTGACGACAATCCGCGCAGCGAAAATCCCGACCTGATCCGCTCCGCCATCCTGAGCGCGGCGGCCGGCGCCAGCGACATCGCCGATCGCGCCGCTGCGATCCGCACCGCGATTGCCGGTCTGCAGCAAGGCGATGCGCTGCTGATCGCCGGCAAGGGTCACGAGACCGGACAGATTGTCGGCGACCGCATCTTGCCGTTCAGCGATCACGATGCGGTTGCGGCAGCACTTGCACCGAGGGTCGCATGAGCGCAACGCCGTTATGGACATCGTCGGCGATGGCGGAAGCGATGCGCGCCTCGATCAACGGCGCGTTGCCGCAAGCGGTGTCGGGCCTTTCCATCGACAGCCGCACCATCGCGCCGGGGGAAGCTTATTTCGCCATCAAGGGCGACGTTCACGACGGACATGATTTCGTCGTGGCGGCGTTGAAGGCGGGCGCTGGCCTGGCGGTGGTCGAAGCCGCGCAGCGCGGGAAATTCGCGAGCGACGCGCCGCTTTTGGTTGTTGACGACGTGCTCGCCGGTCTCGTCGATCTTTCGCGTGCCGCGCGCGCGCGCCTCGATGCGCAGGTGATCGCGGTCACCGGCTCGGTCGGCAAGACCTCGACCAAGGAAGCGTTGCGGCGCGTGCTCGGCGCGCAAGGGCCGACCCATGCGTCGGCCGCGTCATTCAACAATCACTGGGGCGTGCCATTGTCGCTGGCGCGCTGCCCGGCCTCGGTGCGCTTTGCGATTTTCGAGATCGGAATGAATCACGCCGGCGAAATCGAACCGCTGGTCCGGCTGGTCCGGCCGCACGTCGCCGTCATCACCACGGTCGAGCCGGTGCATCTGGAGTTCTTTGCCGGCATCGAGGCGATTGCCGACGCCAAGGCGGAAATCTTTACGGGGCTGGAACCCGGCGGCGCGGTGGTGCTCAACCGCGATAATGCGCAGTTCGCCCGATTGACGAGGCGTGCCAGGAAACTCGGCATCTCGCGCATCGTCTCATTCGGTGCCAACAAGAGATCCGACGCGCGGCTGCTCGACGTCTCGCTGCACGCCGCTTGCTCGGCGGTTCACGCCCGTGTCCTCGGGCATGACGTCACCTACAAGCTCGGCATGCCCGGCCGTCACATGGCGATGAACTCGCTGGCGGTGCTCGCGGCGGCGTCGCTCGCCGGCGCTGATCTCGCGCTCGCCGCACTTTCGCTGTCGCAGATCGAGCCGGCCGCGGGCCGCGGTGTCCGGCGCGCGCTGGAAGTCGCCAGCGGCGAGGCGACCCTGATCGATGAAAGTTATAATGCCAACCCGGCATCGATGGCTGCGGCGCTGAATGTGCTCGGCCGGGCGGCGGTCGGCCCGCACGGCCGGCGCATCGCGGTGCTCGGCGATATGCTCGAATTGGGGCCGACCGGTCCCGAACTGCATCGCGGCCTGGTCGACGCCGTCAAGGCCAATCACGTCGATCTGGTGTATTGTTGTGGTCCGTTGATGCGCAATCTGTGGGACGCTCTTTCCACGGGCAAGCGGGGCGGCTATGCCGAAAGTGCTGCTAGTCTGGAAGCCCAGGCGGTCGGGGCGATTCGCGCCGGCGATGCGATCATGGTCAAGGGATCGCTGGGCTCGAAGATGAAAACGATTGTCAACGCGCTCGAAAAGCGCTTTCCCGGCAAAACCGCACTCGACGAAGCTGCGGTATAGGGCGGTTTGAATGTTTTATTGGCTGATTGATCTTTCCAATACCGTCCCCCTCCTGGGTCCGTTTCGCACATTTCTGAATGTGTTTCGCTACATCACCTTTCGCACCGGCGGCGCGATGGTGACCGGGGCGCTGTTCGTGTTCCTGTTCGGTCCCTGGATCATCGATCACCTGCGGCTGCGCCAGGGCAAGGGCCAGCCGATCCGCACCGACGGTCCGCAATCGCATCTCATCACCAAGAAGGGCACGCCGACGATGGGCGGGCTGATGATCCTTTCCGGCGTGGTGGTGTCGACGGTGCTGTGGGCCAATCCGCTCAATCCCTATATCTGGATCGTGCTGGCCGTGACGCTGGGTTTCGGTTTCGTCGGTTTCTACGACGATTATCTGAAGGTGACCAAGCAGACCCATAGCGGGTTTGCCGGTCGCATCCGGCTTGCGATCGAAGCGGTGATCGCGCTGGCCGCGTGCTACGCGCTGGTCCGGCTTGGACGCGACCCGTTCTCGACGGCCCTGGTGATCCCGTTCTTCAAGGACGTGGTGCTGAATTTCGGATGGTTCTTCGTGATGTTCGGCGCGTTCATCATTGTCGGCGCCGGCAACGCGGTCAACCTGACCGACGGCCTCGACGGTCTCGCCATCGTGCCGGTCATGATCGCGGCGGCTAGCTTCGGCTTGATCGCCTATCTCGTGGGCAATGCGGTGTTCGCGGACTATCTGCAGATCAATTACGTTGCCGGCACCGGCGAACTCGCGGTGCTGTGCGGCGCGGTGCTGGGCGCGGGATTGGGGTTCCTCTGGTTCAACGCGCCGCCGGCATCGATCTTCATGGGCGATACCGGTTCGCTCGCGCTCGGCGGCATGCTCGGCTCGATCGCGGTCGCGGTGAAGCACGAGATCGTGCTGGCCGTGATTGGCGGACTGTTCGTGCTGGAAGCGGTTTCGGTGATCGTGCAGGTGGCGTCGTTCAAGCTCACCGGCAAACGCATCTTCCGGATGGCCCCGATCCATCATCATTTCGAGCAACTGGGCTGGACCGAGCCGCAAATCGTGATCCGGTTCTGGATCATCTCGGTGATGCTGGCGCTCGCCGGCCTCTCCACGCTGAAGCTGCGGTGATGTCGTTGCATACTCTCAATCTTCACTCCGGAGGCCGGGGAGCGGCAATCCGGAATCTCGAGATTCCGGGTTCGTGCTTCGCACGCCCGGAATGGCGTTCTAAGTCATGATCCCCGTCACTTCCTTCGCAGGCAAGACGGTCGCGGTGTTCGGTCTCGGTGGGTCCGGGCTCGCCAGCTGCCACGCTTTGAAGGCGGGCGGGGCCGAAGTGATCGCCGGTGACGACAGTGCCGACAACATCGTCAAGGCCGCGCAAGCGGGCTTCATCACGGCGGATTTGAGAAAAGTATCGTGGGCGAGTTTCGCCGCCCTGGTGCTGACGCCCGGCGCGCCGCTGACCCACCCGGTGCCGCACTGGACCGTGCTGGCAGCACAGCAGGCCGGCGTCGAAGTCATCGGCGATATCGAACTGTTTTGCCGGGAGCGCCGCCGTCATGCGCCCGATGCGCCGTTCGTCGCCATCACCGGCACCAACGGCAAATCCACCACGACGGCGCTGATCGCGCATTTGATGCGGGTTGCCGGTTACGACACCCAGATGGGCGGCAATATCGGCACCGCGATCCTGTCGCTGGAGCCGCCGCGCATGGGGCGGGTCCACGTCATCGAGATGTCGTCGTATCAGATCGATCTTTCGCCCTCGCTCGATCCCTCGGTCGGGATCCTGATCAATGTCAGCGAGGATCATATCGATCGCCACGGCACGCTTGAACATTATGCGTCGGTCAAGGAGCGTCTGGTCGCCAGCGTTCAGAAACAAGGCACCGCGATCGTCGGCGTCGACGACGGATGGAGCCGCAACAGCGCCGACCGGATCGAGCACGCTGGTCTGCGCGTGGTCCGGATCTCGGTGAAAAATCCGCTTCCCGACGGCATCTATGTCGAGCGCGAGATCATCTGGCGCGCCTGCGGCGGCGCGCGNAGCGAGATAGCGCGGATCGGCGGCATCGGCTCCTTGCGCGGTTTGCACAACGCCCAGAACGCGGCTTGCGCATCGGCGGCCGCGCTGGCGCTGGGTGTTGGCACGCAAGTCCTGCAAGACGGCCTGCGCAGCTTTCCTGGCCTGGCGCACCGCATGGAGCAGGTCGGCCGCCGCGGCAATGTGCTGTTCGTCAACGATTCCAAGGGCACCAATGCCGATGCGGCGGCGCATGCGCTGTCGTCCTTTGCCGATATTTTCTGGATCGCCGGCGGCAAGCCGAAGCTCGGTGGCATCACGGGTCTCGCCGACTATTTCCCGCGCGTCCGCAAGGCCTATCTGATCGGGGAAGCCGCGAATGATTTCGCGGCCACGCTCGGCGATCGCGTGCCGCACGAGATCAGCGGCACGCTCGATGTCGCGGTGGCTGATGCCGCACGTGATGCGGCAGCCTCCGGGCTCACCGATCCGGTGGTGCTGCTGTCGCCGGCCTGCGCCTCGTTCGATCAGTACCGCAATTTCGAAATCCGCGGCGCGGCGTTCCGCGATCTCGTCACCGCACTGCCCGGCATCAAGCCGGTAGTGTGAGGGACGCGAGGCCGCAACTCATTCAAGACATCTCCAATTCGTTAACCTTCCGGAAACCATCATGGGCGACCAATGGGCAAACCTCCGCCCAGGACCGCCCATGATCTCCCGCGAACAACGCACCCCGCTTTCGGAATGGTGGTGGACCGTGGACCGCCTGCAGCTCGCGGCGATCATCGCGCTGATGCTGGCCGGTATCATCCTTTCGCTGGCGGCGAGCCCGCCGGTGGCGACCAGGATCGGGCTCGATCCGTTTCACTTCTTCAACCGCCATGTGTTGTTTCTGCTGCCGTCCTTCATCGTCATGATCGCGGTGTCGTTCCTGTCGCCGCGGCAGATTCGCCGTACCGCGCTGATCGTGTTCGCGGTCAGTGTCGTGCTGATCGTGGCGACGCTGCTGATCGGTCCCGAGGTCAAGGGCTCGCGGCGCTGGATCACCCTGATCGGCGTCAACATTCAGGCGTCCGAATCCGCCAAGCCGGCGTTCGTGGTGCTGGCAGCGTGGCTGTTTGCGGAATCGACGAAGCGCCCGGAAATGCCCGCGACCTCGATGGCGCTGACGCTGCTGCTGACGCTGGTGTCGCTGTTGGTGATGGAGCCAGATTTCGGCCAGACCATGCTGATCCTGATGGTATGGGGCGCGCTGTTCTTTATCGCGGGGATGCGGATGATCTGGGTGGCGGGGCTCGCGGGTGCGGCGAGCGCCGGACTGTTCGGCGCCTATCTGCTGGTGCCGCACGTCGCAGGGCGCATCAAGCGCTTCATGAATCCCGCGTCGGGCGATACCTTTCAGGTCGATACCGCGATGGAGGCGTTTTACAATGGCGGCTGGTTCGGGCTTGGGCCCGGCGAAGGCATCGCCAAGCGCAGCCTGCCGGACAGCCACACCGATTTCGTATTTGCGGTCGCGGCGGAGGAATTCGGAATCATCCTTTGCCTCGCGCTGCTCGCGCTGTTCGCCTTCATCGTGATCCGCGCGTTGTCGCGCGCCTATGCGAGCGAGGACATGTTCTCGCGGTTTGCCGCCGCGGGCCTCGCGGTGTTGTTCGGCGTGCAGGCCGCGATCAACATGTCGGTCAATCTGCAGCTGATACCGGCCAAGGGCATGACGCTGCCGTTCATTTCCTATGGCGGTTCGTCGATCGTCTCGCTGGCCTATGGCGTCGGCATGATGCTGGCGCTGACGCGGCATCGGCCACGCACCGAGATGGAATCGATGGGCGATGCCAACGCGATTCGCAGCTACGCTTGACCTTACGGAGAGGATGCGCTTTTCCGTCATGGCGAGAAACGAAGTGACGAAGCAATCCGGTTGGCCCCAATGACCACTGCGCCTTTGATTTTGCTGGCGGCGGGCGGCACCGGCGGACATCTGTTTCCCGCCGAGGCGCTGGGCGTCGAACTGATCAGGCGCGGTCATCGCGTCCGCCTGGTCACCGACGCGCGCGCGCTGCGCTATACCGGATTGTTCACCAAGGACACCATCGACGTGGTGCCGAGCGAGACCGTGCGCGGCCGTACGCCATGGTCGCTGGCGCGAACCGGCGCGATGCTCACCGCCGGCACCCTGGTGGCGCTCAATTTGATGCGCCGGATGAAGCCCGCCGCCGTGGTCGGCTTCGGCGGCTATCCGACCGTGCCGCCGTTATTGGCGGCGCGGCTGTTCGGGGTGCCCACGCTGGTGCACGAGGCCAATGCGGTGCTCGGCCGCGCCAATCGTTTTCTGTCGAGCCGCGTCAGCGCGATTGCGACCTCGCTGCCGGGCGTGCTGGATCGCGATCCGGCGCTGGCGGCCAAGACAACCACCGTCGGCACGCCGATGCGTCCGGCGATCCTGGCGGCGGCCGCGGTGAAATTCGTTTCGCCCGAACCCAACGGGCCGTTGCGGCTGCTCGTGGTCGGCGGCAGCCAGGGCGCGCGGGTGATGGCCGATATCGTGCCGGGCGCGATCGAGCGTCTGGAGCCATCGCTATGGAACAGGCTGATCCTCACCCAGCAGGTACGGGAAGAGGACATGACGCGGGTGCGCGCGGTCTACGACCGCCTCAAGATCAACGCCGAACTGGCGCCGTTCTTTGTCGATCTGCCGGCGCTGTTGGCGTCGAGCCAGCTGGTGATTTCGCGATCCGGCGCCGGCACGGTCGCCGAACTCGGCGCTATCGGCCGGCCTTCGATCCTGGTGCCGCTGCCCGGTTCGATCGATCAGGATCAGTTCGCCAATGCCGGCGTGCTGGCGCAGGCCAATGGCGCGCTCCGGATCGCGCAGGCCGATTTCACGCCGGACCGGCTGGCGGCGGAAATCTCGTCGCTGGCCGCCGAGCCGAGGCGGCTGACCGCGATGGCCACCAGCGCCCGCGGCGTCGGCAGGCTGGATGCCGCCGAACGGCTGGCCGATCTGGTTGCGAAAGTCGCCGGAATCTAGGCGGTTGAGCCCGGATTTGGGTATTTAGCGTCATGGCCGGGCTTGTCAGATCAAGTCGGATATATCCGACTTGATGCTTTTAAAAAAACGGCACTCGGTATACCGAGTGCCGACGCATCCACGTCTTGCATGAAGTGACGGAGATTCGTGGATGCCCGGGACATAGGCGAGCGGAAGCGACGCCGCGCTTCGGACGGCTAACCCCGGGGATGACGATAACATGCGAGACGTATCATGAGACTGCCGCGCGAGATCGGACCCATTCATTTCGTCGGTATCGGCGGCATCGGCATGAGCGGCATCGCCGAGGTGTTGTGTAATCTCGGCTATACCGTGCAGGGCTCGGATGCTTCCGAAAGCGCCAATGTCAGCCGTTTGCGCGACAAGGGCATCACCATTAATGTCGGCCACAAGGCAGAGAACGTTGCCGGCGCCGATGTGCTTGTGGTGTCGACCGCGATCAAGCGCGACAATCCCGAACTGATGGCGGCGCGGGCGCAGCGCATTCCCGTGGTGCGGCGCGCCGAAATGCTGGCCGAACTGATGCGGCTGAAAAGCTGCGTCGCGATCGCGGGCACCCATGGCAAGACCACCACGACCTCGATGGTGGCAGCCTTGCTCGACGCCGGCGATCTCGACCCCACCGTGATCAATGGCGGCATCATCAATGCCTACGGCACCAACGCCCGGCTCGGTGCCGGCGACTGGATGGTGGTGGAGGCCGACGAGAGCGACGGCACCTTCCTGAAGCTTCCGGCCGATGTCGCCATCGTCACCAATGTCGATCCCGAGCATCTCGACCATTTCGGGACTTTCGAGGCGGTGCAGGATGCGTTCCGAAGTTTCGTCGAGAACGTGCCGTTCTATGGCTTCGCTGTGATGTGCATCGATCATCCGGTGGTGCAGACCATCGTCGGCAAGATCGAGGATCGCCGTATCATCACCTATGGCGAAAATCCACAGGCCGACGCGCGGCTGCTCGATCTCAATCCGATGGGTGGCGGCTCGCGTTTCAAGGTCGCGTTCCGGGACCGCAAGACCGATGCCGCGCACGAGATCGCCGACCTCATGCTGCCGATGCCGGGGCGGCACAACGCGCTCAATGCCACCGCCGCGATCGCGGTGGCGCATGAACTCGGACTTGGCGACGACATTATCCGCAAGGCGATCGCCGGCTTCGGCGGTGTGCGGCGGCGCTTCACCAAGACCGGGGAATGGAACGGCGTGACCGTGATCGATGATTACGGCCACCACCCCGTCGAGATTGCCGCGGTGCTAAGGGCGGCACGCGAATCCACCAATGGCAAGATNATCGCCGTGGTGCAACCGCATCGCTTCACCCGGCTGCAATCGCTGTTCGAGGAATTCTGCACCTGCTTCAATGACGCCGACGCGGTCGTGGTCGCCGAAGTCTATCCGGCGGGCGAGGCGCCGATTGCCGGCATCGATCGCGACCATTTCGTGCTCGGCCTGCGCGCGCACGGCCATCGCGAGGTGATTCCGCTGCCAAAATCCACCGACCTCGCTCGTATTGTTCACGGCCTCGCAGGCCGCGGCGATCTCGTCGTCTGCCTGGGCGCCGGCAATATCACGCAATGGGCCTACACCTTGCCGGACGAATTGAAGGCGCTGGGGTGAGAGCGGCGATGAATTCAGGTTCGTCATGACCTTCCCCGACATCACCCCCGATCTCAAAGCCGCGATGCCGGAATTGCGCGGGCGGCTGTTGGCGAACCAGTCGCTGGCCGAACTGACCTGGTTTCGCGTCGGCGGCCCGGCGCAGGTGCTGTTCACCCCGGCGGACGCGGGTGATCTCGGCTATTTCCTGGCGCATTTGCCGGGCGAGCTTGCGGTGTATGTGGTCGGCGTCGGCTCCAACCTGATCGTGCGTGACGGCGGCATGCCGGGCGTGGTGATCAGGCTCGGTCCGCGCGGTTTCGGCGAGACCAGCGCCGAAGGCGACATCGTCAGCGCAGGCACCGCCGCGCTCGACAAGCGCGTGGCCGAAATCGCGGCGTCAGCCAATCTCAGCGGGCTCGAATTCTTCTTCGGCATTCCCGGCACGGTCGGCGGCGCGCTGCGCATGAATGCCGGCGCCAACGGCGCCGAAACCCGGGATGTCCTGATCGAGGCGACAGGCATCGGCCGCGACGGCAGGAAACTTCAATTCGGCCATGCCGACATGAAATTCGCCTACCGCAACAGTGGCGTCGATGCTTCGGTGATCTTTACCTCGGCGCGCTTTCGAGGGACCATCGCCGCGCCCGATGCCATTCGCGCGCGGATGAACGAGGTGCAGAACCACCGCGAAACCGCGCAGCCGATCCGCGAAAAGACTGGCGGCTCGACCTTCAAGAATCCGGCCGGCCACAGTGCCTGGAAGCTGATCGACGCCGCCGGCTGCCGCGGCTTGCGCGTCGGCGGCGCGCAGGTGTCGGAAATGCACTGCAATTTCCTGATCAACACCGGCACCGCGACCGGGCATGATATCGAGACGCTGGGCGAGACCGTTCGCACGCGGGTGAAAGAGCATTCCGGAATTGAGCTACACTGGGAAATCAAGCGGATCGGGATCGGGCCAGGCTGATGCGGATTACCATCCTTTTCGGAGGCACCAACAAGGAACGCCTGGTTTCGGTGGCGAGCGCTCAGGCGCTGCATACGGCGTTGCCCGAAGCCGATCTTTGGTTTTGGGACGTCGATGACACCGTGCATCCCGTCCAGCCTCGCTCACTTCTCGGCCATGCGCGCCCGTTCGAGGAGCCCTTCAAGCCCGATGGCCGCGGCGTCGGAATCGAGCAGGCACTGGATGCGGCCAAGGCTGAGAATCGGTTGCTGGTGCTCGGCCTGCACGGCGGCCGGGCGGAGAACGGCGAACTGCAGACGATGTGCGAAATGCGCGGCGTTCCCTTCACCGGTTCCGGCTCGGCCTCGTCGCATCTTGCCTTCGACAAAGTGGCAGCGAAGCGCTTTGCGGCCATCGCGGGCGTGAAGGTGTCGCCCGGCGTGATGCTGGAAGATGCCGAAGCAGCTCTCGCCGAGTACGGCAAGCTGATCGCCAAGCCCGCGCGCGACGGATCGAGCTACGGGCTGATCTTTGTCAATGCGAAACAGGATCTCGTCGCCGTCCGCAACGCAGCCAGGACCGAAGACTATCTGATCGAGCCGTTCATCTCGGGCGTGGAAGCCACTTGCGGCGTGCTCGAGCAGTCGGACGGTTCGGTCATAGCGCTGCCGCCGGTCGAGATCGTCCCGGCGGAAGGCGAGTTCGACTACACCGCGAAATATCTGGCCAAATCGACCCAGGAGATTTGCCCGGGTCGCTTTGCGCCGGAAATCAACGCGCAAATCATGGATCAGGCGTTGCGGGCGCACTTGGCACTGTCCTGCGGCGGTTATTCGCGTACCGATTTCATCGTTTCGGCCAAGGGCCCGATCTATCTGGAAACCAACACCTTGCCGGGTTTGACCAAGGCCTCGCTCTATCCCAAGGCCCTCAAGGCCCAAGGGATCGAATTCCCCGATTTCCTGAAAGATCAGATCCTGCTGGCGCAAAAACGAGCCGGGAAGTAGGGCCGGTCAGGGGGCCGGGCCCCCTTGGGCGGTCCGCTCAATCGCTAAAATCCTAACAATTACGGGCTAAAGTACAGGGAAGGCAGATCAAAACACCTCCAGCCTCGTCCGATTTTACCCTTTGTTTACCAGGAAGTCCGAAGGTTAACGCTGGCGGCGCATGTGGCGCTTGGCTGCCGGGGCGCGAGCTGTTGCGGATTTCCGCATCGACGACCGCATCGAGGGAACAGGAGGCCTCTTCTGCCTTGAGGTCTTAACCCAGCCCGGCATGACCGAGACGTCAACTGTGCCAGCACTCGCAAGCTTTTGCGGGAACAACATTTGACGAGTTCGTGCAATGGATGGTGCAGGACGCCTCGCTCGATCGCTGCGATCGCTGGGGCCCCAAGCTGATCTGAAAGCGGCCGCCATCGGCGCGGCCGTGTTGTTGCGCGAGTGGCTGGTCGCGAAGCGCGCGGCTGCCCAACTTAAAAAGCGCGCGTCCGCCAAACCGCGCCTCCAGCGCGAACCGAATCCGCACCGCCTGATCGCGTTGCTGGAACGCTACCTTCCGAACCGCGTCGGCGTCGCCGCGACCGCCCTGATCCTGCTCGGAAGCGCCGGTTTTGGCATCGTCAAGGGCGGTCATGTCGAGGAACTGACCTCGGCGCTGAGCGATACCCGCAATGCCTTCGCAAACTCCGCCGGATTCCGGATCACGGCGGTCGCTATCAATGGCCGCAAGCAATTGACCCAGGACGAGGTGCTGGCGTTCGGCGGCGTCAACGGCCGTTCGTCGCTGCTGTTCCTCGACGCGGAAGCCGTGCGCGACCGGCTGAAAGCCAATGCCTGGATCGCCGACGCCACGGTTTTGAAGCTTTATCCCGGCCAGCTCCAGATAGATATTGTCGAGCGGTCGGCCTTCGCGCTGTGGCAGCAGGGTGGCCGCCTGTCGGTGATCGCGGACGACGGCGCGGTGCTGCAGCCCTATGTGACGCGCCGCTTCATTACGCTTCCGCTGGTGGTCGGCAAGGGCGCCGAAACCCACGCCCGGAACTTCCTGGCGTTGCTGGACCGCTATCCGCAGGTGCGCGTCGCGACCAAGGCGGTGACTTTTGTCGGCGAACGGCGCTGGAACCTGCGGCTCAAGGACGGCCTCGATATCCGGCTGCCGGAAAACGACGTCGGCAATGCGTTGGCGACGTTGAGCGCGCTCGACAAGGAGGACCGGCTGTTCTCCCGCGACATCGTCGCCGTCGACATGCGGTTGCCGGACCGGCTGACGGTGCAATTGTCTGATGACGCGGCCAAGGCCCGCGACGAGATGTTCAAGGACAGGAAGTCGAAGAAGAAAGCCGGTGACGCATGACCGGCCTTGATCGCAACCAGACGCCGAAGACGCGCCCGATGCCGCAGAAGCGCACCGCGCTGGCGGCGTCGCTCGACATCGGCACCAGCAAGATTGCATGCATGATCGCGCGGCTGAGGCCGTGCCCGCCGAGCGAAGCCTTCCGCGGCCGCAGCCATGCGGTCGAGTTGATCGGCTACAGCCAGATCCAGTCGCGCGGCGTCAAGGCCGGTGCGGTTGTCGATCTCGCCGAATGCGAACAGGCAGTGCGTCACGCAGTGGCGCTGGCCGAGCGCATGGCCAAGGTCCGGGTTGAATCGGTGCTGCTGTCGGTTTCGGCAGGCAGGCTGCAGGGCCAACTGGTTGAAGCCGCGGCCGATATTCGTGGCGGCGCAGTCACCGCCGCCGACGTCACCCGCGTCACCGGAACCGGCATGCGTCATGCCACCGGCGAGGGCCGCACCGTGCTGCATGCGCTGCCGGTCAGCTACGCGCTCGACGGCGTCAAGGGCATTCGCGATCCGCGCGGCATGGTGGCCCGGCAATTCGGCGTCGACATGAACGTGGTCACGGCGGACGCGACCGTCGCCAAGAATCTGATGCTGGTGGTCGAGCGTTGTCATCTCGACGTCGAAGCCATGGCGGCGAGTCCCTATGTGGCGGGGCTGTCGGTTTTGACCGACGACGAGGCCGATCTCGGCGCCGCCGTGGTCGAGATGGGCGCGGGCACCACCACGATCGCGACCTATTCCGGCGGCCGCTTCGTGCATGCCAGCGGATTTGCGGTCGGCGGGCACCACATCACCATGGATCTTGCGCGCGGCCTCAGCGCATGCATTGCGGATGCCGAGCGAATCAAGACGTTATATGGCACCGTGCTGACGGGCGGGTCCGATGCGCGCGAGTTGATGTCGGTGCCGAGCGCCGGCGACAACGAGCGGGATGTTCCGCAGATCGTGTCCCGCGCCACGATNGCGAACATCGTCCTGCATCGTACCGAGGAGATTTTTGAGATGGTCAGGGACCGCCTGGCGGATTCCCCCTTTGCGGCAGAGCCGCGGGCGCGAATCGTCCTGAGCGGTGGCGCCTCGCAGCTCACCGGCATCCCTGAGCTTGCAACCCGAATTCTCGGCCGCCCGGTGCGGATCGGCCGCCCGCTCGGCTTCGGCCGGCTCCCTAACGAGGCGAAGAGCGCGTCGTTCGCGGTGCCCTCGGGCCTCTTGGTCTATCCCCAATACGCCCATCTTGAACACGTCGAACCGCGGCATACGCGGCAATTGAAGACAGGGACTGACGGCTATTTCGGAAAAGTCGGACGATGGCTTCGTGAGGGCTTCTGATGAACCTTTTCCGTATCCTTCGACTTCCACCAACTCCCGCGGCCGTCGGCCGGGGCGAACCAACGCGCGCGTAATCGAGAGGCAACCATGGCACTCAATATAACACCCCCTGACATCAGCGAGCTGAAGCCCCGGATTACCGTATTCGGCGTCGGCGGCGCGGGCGGCAATGCCGTCAACAACATGATCACCGCCGGACTGCAGGGTGTCGATTTCGTCGTCGCCAATACCGACGCGCAGGCGCTCACCATGTCCAAGGCGCAGCGCATCGTGCAGATGGGCACCCAGGTCACGCAGGGCCTCGGCGCCGGTTCGCAGCCCGATGTCGGCGCGGCCGCGGCCCAGGAAGTCATCGATGAAATCCGCGATCACCTCGCCGGCGCCAACATGGTGTTCGTCACCGCCGGCATGGGCGGCGGCACCGGCACCGGTGCCGCACCGGTGATCGCCAAGACCGCGCGCGACATGGGCATCCTCACCGTCGGCGTCGTCACCAAGCCATTTCACTTCGAAGGCCAGCGCCGCATGCGCACCGCCGAGTCCGGCATCGCCGAACTCCACAAGGTGGTCGACACGCTGCTGATCATTCCGAACCAGAACCTGTTCCGGGTCGCCAACGAAAAGACCACCTTCGCCGACGCCTTCGCGATGGCCGACCAGGTGCTCTATTCGGGCGTTGCCTGCATCACCGACCTGATGGTCAAGGAAGGCCTGATCAATCTCGACTTCGCCGACGTTCGCGCGGTGATGCGTGAAATGGGCAAGGCGATGATGGGCACCGGCGAAGCCTCCGGCGAGAAGCGCGCCTTGACCGCCGCCGAGGCCGCCATTGCCAACCCGCTGATCGACGACTCCTCGATGAAGGGCGCCCGCGGCCTCTTGATCTCGATCACCGGCGGCAAGGATCTGACGCTGTTCGAGGTCGACGAAGCCGCGACCCGGATTCGCGAGGAAGTCGACCAGGACGCCAACATCATCGTCGGCGCCACCTTCGACGAGACCCTCGATGGCGTGATCCGCGTTTCCGTCGTTGCCACCGGCATCGAACAGGCGCTGATCTCGCGCAACGCTGCGGCGCCGGCCGCAACCGCGACCAATGCCGTGGCTTCGACCGCGACGCCGGACACCCGGTTGGCCGATCTGACTGCCCGGCTGCGCGCCGACAATCAGCGTCTTGCCGAACGCGCCCAGAAGCCGGAGGCATCGAATCCGCAGCAGGCACCTGCCGCCGCGCCACAACGGGTCTCGAACAATGTCGAGCGCGCCGCGCTGGCCGCGATCGCCGCGGCGGTCGCTCCGGAAACCCCGCAGTCGTCCGCGCCGCTGCAGCCGGCGTCCTACGGNGACGTCACGGTTCGCCCGATCGCGCAGAAGCCGTCATTGTTCCCGGACCATGATGTCACGCGGGTCGAGACGCATGAGCCCGCGACGCCCGAGACGTTCATTCCGCAGGCGGCCGAACGCGGACCGCTGCGCACCCCGCGGATGCCGAAGTTCGAAGATCTGCCGATGCCGGCGCAGAACGAAATCCGCCAGGCCCGTGGCGATCTCGAAGAGGAACATCCGCAAAAGACCCGGATGTCGCTGCTGCAGCGCCTCGCCAATGTCGGCCTTGGCCGTCGCGACGAAGAGACCGAGCCGCCGATCGCGGCCCGCGCCTCGGGTCCGGCGATGGCACCGATGCCGCCGCTGCCGGAGCGAAAGCCCCAGCGCAACGTTTCGCAGCAAATCGCAGCTAACGAGCCGGTATCAGAGTATGCTCGCCGGCCGGCGCCGCAGGGACTCGACGTCCACGGCCGCCCCGCACCTGTTGCCTCAACACCACAGGGCGACGACCATCTTGATATCCCGGCCTTCCTGCGCCGGCAGGCCACCTGAGGTTTGTTACAATCATGACGATGGAAAAGGCCCCGGTTGCACCAGCCGGGGCCTTTGTCTTTTTAGCGGCGCCGGGCTTCGAACTTCTTGCCAAGTAACTGATATTAAATGATGAATTATGTATCTCATGGTGAGGTAGAGGAGCCGAAATTGCCGCCGCCGATGCCGGAATTTGGTTAACCTTGGGCGCGAATGCGGCAGAGATAGGGTAACAATCGGTAAAAAAGCGTGAGTTGGCGGTCTTTGAGGCAGTGACTATGGTCTGCCGTGACTTGGGGATACTTAACGAATCGGCACGCGGAAATCGGGTCGTTCGGTTTTTTAAGTAAGTCGGTAGTGGGCGGTTATCGAATGAAATTGAGCCGGCAGACAACGCTTCGGTCGCATGCCACCGTGACGGGCGTCGGCGTTCATTCTGGTTTACCTGTCAACTTGACGCTCGGACCTGCATCTGTGGATGCGGGTTTTATTTTTGTCCGCAGCGGACTGGATAGCTCCGACCGCGAGATTCAGGCCAACGCCGAATCCGTGATCGCAACCGAATTCGCCACCGTGCTGGGCGACCGCGAAGGTCCGCTGGTCTCCACCGCCGAGCATGTGCTCGCGGCATTGCGCGGAATGGGCATCGACAATGCCACGGTCGAAGTCGATGGTCCTGAAGTTCCGATCATGGACGGCAGCGCCGCGGCTTTCGTCGCCGCGATCGATCAGGCCGGTATTCTGGAACAGTCGGCCCGGCGCCGCTTCATTCAGGTGTTGAAGCCGGTGCAGGTCGCGATGGGCGAAGCGTTCGGCGAGTTACGGCCTTATGCGGCCGGCTTCCGCGCCGAAATCGAAATCGACTTCGCCAATTCGGCGATCGGCCGTCAGAATTATGCGCTTGATCTCAGCCCCGAACGGTTCCGCCGCGAGATCGGCCGCGCCCGGACCTTCGGCTGCATCAATGACGTGGCGCGGCTCTGGAACGCCGGCTTCGCGCTCGGCGCGTCGTTCGAGAATACCGTGGTGTTCGACGAAGAGCGCCTGCTCAATACCGAGGGGCTGCGCTACAGCGATGAATGCGTGCGCCACAAGATTCTCGACGTGATCGGCGATCTCGCTCTGGCGGGTCTGCCCTTGCTCGGCGCCTATCGTTCGGTGCGCGGCGGCCACAAGCTCAACCATGCGGTATTGACGGCCATGTTGGCCGATCGCAGCGCCTGGCGGGTGGTCGAGGCCGAAACCGCGCGTCGCTCCCGCGGTCACGCCGAAGTCGGAAGCGGAATGGTCGGCGGCATGATCGCCCCGGCCTACGGCCCCGACGTATCCTGAGCGTCGCTGACGTCTCCTGATTTCGGACCTCTGCTGCACCTCCCGAACGTCTCCTGAGCAAAATCTCGCATTTGCCGCCGACTTTATCCCGAGTGCCTTCCTGGGTCTCTCGGCAGCGTTTCGACGCGTTCCATTTCGCTCGTCTGCAAGCCCCAGTAACCACACTGGCTCATTGCCATCCCGTCGCCTTAATCCGGGCGAATTGCCTGCGTATCCGGTTGGTTAACGGACTTTTTTCGGCTACACAGGGCTCGCGCGGTTGCATGGCGTGGCGCCATCGCAAGGCTAATACTGCGTTCATGACCAGGGTCATGGCGCGCGGCGGCCGCCGTATCACAGGCACCAGGTCTTGAATTCATGTCGGCACAGCGTGTGATGGTCGAACTACGCAAATTCTCGCCTCGCTCGGGCTTCAACCGGCTTGGCCGGCAGTTATGCCTGGTCGCAGGTCTCATCGTGCTGGCGATGCCGCTCGGCGCGTGCGCCGGCGATTCGTCATCGTTGTGGGACAAGATGTTCAGCAAGGACGAGACCGTCCCCGAGGAACCCGCCGACAAGCTCTACAATGAGGGCTTGTTCCTCATGAACGACAAAAAGGATCCGAAGTCGGCGTCGAAGAAATTCGAAGAAGTCGACCGCCAGCATCCTTATTCCGACTGGGCGCGCAAATCGCTGCTGATGTCGGCTTATGCCTTTTACAATGCCCAGGAATATGACAGCTGCATCGGCGCCGCGACGCGCTACGTGACCTTGCATCCCGGCAGCCCCGATGCCGCCTATGCGCAATATCTGATCGCGGCTTCCCACTACGACCAGATCCAGGACATTTCCCGCGATCAGGGCCGCACCGAGAAAGCCATTGCTGCGCTTGAAGAGGTGATTCGCAAATATCCGACGTCCGAATATGCCGTCAGCGCCAAGACCAAGCTGGAAGGCGCGCGCGACCAGCTCGCGGGCCGCGAAATGTCGATCGGCCGTTATTATTTGAAAAAGCACGACTACATCGCTGCCATCAACCGCTTCAAGACCGTGGTCACCCAGTATCAGACCACGCGGCATGTCGAGGAAGCGCTGGCGCGCCTTACCGAGGCCTATATGGCGATCGGAATCGTCAGCGAGGCGCAAACCGCCGCCGCCGTGCTTGGGCACAATTTTCCCGACAGCCGCTGGTACCAGGACGCTTATAATCTTGTAAGGTCCGGCGGTCTCGAGCCGAGCGAGAACAGGGGTTCCTATATCTCCAGGGCCTTCGAGAAATTGGGTCTGGCTAGGAACTGATCTCGCATGCTGGCGCGTCTTTCGATCCGTGACATCGTCCTGATCGAACGGCTCGATATCGAGTTTTCCCGTGGCCTTGCGGTCCTGACCGGCGAAACCGGCGCGGGCAAATCGATTCTGCTCGATGCTTTCGCGTTGGCGCTCGGCGGCCGCGGCGACGCCGGCCTCGTCCGTCATGGTGTCGAGCAAGGGCAGGTCACCGCGGTGTTCGATGTGCCGAAGGGCCATCCGGCTTCGGCGATCCTCAGCGAGAACGGGCTCGACGGGGCGGGTTCAGAAAATTCCGGCGAGATGATCCTGCGGCGTGTGCAGCTCGCCGATGGCCGCACCCGCGCCTTCATCAACGATCAGGCGATCAGTGTGCAGACCTTGAAGGCGGTCGGCTCGGCACTGGTCGAGATTCACGGCCAACATGACGAGCGCGCACTGGTCGATGCCTCGACCCATCGTCGCCTGCTCGATGCCTTTGCCGGCCTTGAGAAGGACGTCGCGGCGCTGGAGCAGCTGTGGGAGGCGCGGCGGGCGGCCAACACCGTGCTCGACGAGCACCGTGCGGCGATGGAGCGCGCCGCCCGCGAGGCGGATTATCTGCGCCATGCCGCCGGCGAATTGAAGACGCTGGCGCCCAAAGACGGCGAGGAAACAGCGCTGGCGGAGCGCCGCACCGCGATGATGCAGGGCGAGAAGATCGCCGCCGATCTGCGCGAGGCGCAGGATGCGGTGAGCGGCCATCACTCGCCGGTCGCAACCCTGGCGGCGGCGGTGCGCCGGCTGGAACGCCGCGCCGGCAACGCGCCCGCGCTGGTCGATCCCGCGGTCAAGGCGATCGATGCCGCCATCAACGCGCTGGAGGAAGCCGACCAGCACCTGAGCGCCGCATTGATCGCGGCGGATTTCGATCCGGCGGAGCTTGAACGCATCGAAGAGCGGCTGTTCGCGCTGCGCGCCGCGGCGCGCAAATACGCCACGCCGGTCGATGGCCTGGCGGCGCTGGCCGCGAAATATGCCGGCGATGTGGCGCTGATCGACGCCGGCGCCGGTCAATTGAAGAAGCTGGAGGCGGCGGCCGCCGAGGTCGACCAGCGCTACAGCGCCGCAGCGGCCAAGCTTTCCGCCGCGCGCACCAAATCGGCGGAGAAGCTCAACAAAGCGGTCAATGCCGAGCTCGCGCCGCTGAAGCTGGAGCGCGCTAAATTCGCGACACAAGTGGAATCCGATCCGAAATCGCCGGGGCCGCAGGGCTTCGATCGCGTCGAATTCTGGGTCCAGACCAATCCCGGCACGAAGGCGGGGCCCTTGATGAAGGTCGCTTCCGGCGGCGAACTGTCGCGGTTTCTGCTGGCGCTCAAGGTGGTGCTGTCCGATCGCGGCTCGGCGCCCACTTTGGTGTTCGACGAGATCGACACCGGCGTCGGCGGCGCGGTGGCCGACGCCATTGGTGCCCGGCTGGCGCGGCTCGCCGGCAAGGTGCAGGTGATGGCGGTAACCCACGCGCCACAGGTCGCCGCGCGGGCCGACCACCATTTGCTGATTTCAAAGGATGCGCTCGACAAGGGCAAGCGCGTCGCCACCCGCGTCAACGCGCTCGCCGCCGATCACCGCCGCGAGGAAATCGCGCGGATGCTGGCCGGTGCGGAGATCACAGCCGAGGCAAGGGCTGCGGCGGACCGGTTGCTGAAGGCTGCGACGGCGTAAGTCTCGACGTCATTGCGGGGTGTGCCGCGCCTTTTCTCCTGACAATCTTCGTCGTATTCATTGGCCATGGCCAGAACCGCAAACAAGACCGCAAAGACGAAAACGCTCGCCGACGTCACCAAGCTCACCAAAGCCCAGGCCAAGGTCGAGCTGAAGCGGCTGGCGCTGGAGCTCGAAGGGCACGACAGGCGTTACTATCAGGACGACGCGCCGAGCGTTACGGACGCCGAATACGATGCGCTCCGGCAGCGCTACAACGCGATCGAGAAGCGGTTTCCGGAATTCGTCACCAGCGAGTCACCGTCGCAGAAAATCGGTGCGCAGCCGTCCGGGCGCTTTGCCAAGGTCCGGCATGCGGTGCCGATGCTGTCGCTCGACAACGCCTTTGCCGAACAGGACGTGCTCGACTTTGCCGCGCGCATCCGCCGCTTCCTCAAGCTCGGCGACGACGACAGGATCGGCTTCAGCGCCGAACCGAAGATCGATGGCCTGTCGATGTCGCTGCGCTACGAGGGCGGCGAACTCGTCACGGCCGCCACGCGCGGCGACGGCGCCGTCGGCGAAGACGTCACCGCCAACATCCGAACGCTGGAGGACGTGCCGCAAAAACTCAGAGGTCGCAACGTGCCTGACATCTGTGAGGTGCGCGGCGAGGTCTACATGACCAAGCAGGCGTTTCTCGCGCTCAACGAGCGGCAGAAGGCGGCCGGCGACACGATCTTTGCCAATCCGCGCAATTCGGCGGCCGGCTCGCTGCGCCAAAAGGATCCCGGCATCACCGCCTCGCGTCCGCTGGGCTTCTTCGCCTATGCTTGGGGCGAGATGGCCGCGATGCCGGCCGATTCGCAATCCGGCATGATCAAATGGTTCGAGCGGTGCGGCTTCACGACCAACCCGCTCACCAGGCTTTGCCACTCGGTGGAAGAATTGCTCAGCTTCCATCGCGAGATCGAAACCCGGCGGTCGCACCTCGACTATGACATCGACGGCGTCGTCTACAAGGTCGACCGGATCGACTGGCAGGAACGGCTCGGCTTCGTCTCGCGCACGCCGCGCTGGGCCATCGCGCATAAATTCCCGGCCGAGCGTGCCATGACCAAATTGATTGACATTGTAATCCAGGTTGGACGAACGGGTTCACTCACTCCCGTCGGCAAGCTCGAGCCGGTCGGCGTTGGCGGCGTGATCGTGCAGAACGTCACGCTGCACAACGAGGATTACATCAAAGGCATCGGCGGCGATGGCGAGCAGTTGCGCGAGGGCCGCGAGATCATGATCGGCGATACCGTCATCGTCCAGCGCGCCGGCGACGTGATTCCGCAAGTGGTCGATGTCGTGCTCGACAAGCGGCCGGACAACGCGCGATCGTTTCATTTTCCGAAGAAATGTCCGTGCCCGCTGCACACCGACGTGGTGCGCGAGGAAACCGCCGCCGGCGAGGAGGGGGCCCGCGCCCGCTGTACCGGCGAATTCGCCTGTCCCTACCAGAAGATCGAGCATCTCAAGCTGTTCGCCTCGCGCCGTGCTTTCGACATCGACGGTCTCGGTGAAAAGCAGATTGAGTTCTTTTTCGAACAGGGCTGGGTGAAGGAGCCGGCGGATATCTTCACGCTGCCGACGCGCAATGCCAGGATCAAACTCGAACAGTTCGAAGGCTATGGCGAGACGTCGGTTCGCAATCTGTTTGCCGCGATCGAAGGCCGTCGCCAAATCGCATTGGAGCGCTTCATCTACGCGCTCGGCATGCGCCAGGTCGGTGAGACCACGGCGCTGGCGCTGGCGCGCGGTTACGGATCGTGGGAGGCATTTCACGACGCCTGCCTCAAGGTCGCCAGGGGCGACGAGGAGGCCATCGCGGAGATGGATGCGCTGGACCAGATCGGCGACACCGTGATCGCCAGCATCGCCGCTTATTTCAGCGAGAGCCATAACCGCGGCATCGTCGAGCGGCTGACCCGGCAAGTCACCATCCTCGATGCCGAAAAGCCGAAGAGCAATTCCAAGGTCGCCGGCAAGATCGTGGTCTTCACCGGTTCGCTGGAAAAGATGACGCGCGACGAAGCCAAGGCCACCGCCGAACGGCTTGGCGCCAAGGCCTCAGGCTCCGTGTCGAAAAAGACGGACTATGTGGTCGCCGGTCCCGGTGCCGGCTCGAAGCTCGCCGAGGCCAAGAAACATGGCGTTGCGGTGCTGACCGAGGACGAATGGCTGAAGCTGATCGGGGAGTAGTGTTCCCCTACAACAGCCCCGACTCTTGCCCGTCACTCCGTGCATAAAGGTCCGATCCAATCGCGTGAATCGGACTGTAACGCCATCGTTTCGCGCGAATACGGCCGTTTCGGAATGCGGCTATTCCGTTTTCGGGAGGCGTCTGCTCAAAGCGACAGCGGCGCGGTCGCGGCGTCGAGCCACGCTTTGGTGGCCTCGTCCAGCGAGGGACCAACCTCGCGGCGCACCCGGGCGTGATAATCGTTGAGCCAGAGCAGCTCTTCTGCGCTCAACATCTTCAGGTCGATCAGTCTGGCATCGATCGGCGCCAGGGTCAGGGTCTCGAAGGCGTTCACTGGTTTTTCGGCGCCGGCGATGTCGGCGCCGATCACCAGCTCCAGATTCTCGATCCGGATCCCGAACCCATCGGTCTTGTAGTAGCCGGGCTCGTTGGACAGGATCATGCCGCGCCGGAGCGGCGTGGTGCCGAGCTTCGAAATCCGCGCCGGGCCTTCATGCACCGACAGATAGCTGCCGACGCCGTGGCCGGTGCCGTGGTCGAAATCGATCCCGGCCTGCCACAGGAATTGCCGCGCCAGCGTATCGATCTGCGCGCCGGTGGTGCCGTCAGGGAAAACCGCGCGGGCGATCGCGATATGGCCGCGCAGCACGCGGGTGAAGCGGTCGCGCATTTCCAGCGTCGGCGCGCCGATCGCAATGGTGCGGGTGACGTCGGTGGTGCCGTCTTCATATTGCGCGCCGGAATCGATCAGCAAGAGGTCGCCGGGCACGATGCGCCGATTGGTCTTGCGGGTGACGCGGTAGTGCACGATGGCGCCGTTCGGTCCGGTGCCGGCGATGGTCGGGAACGAGACATCCCTGAGCGCGCCG
>JGI24140J50213_10000051_pt1 | contig 45077 bp, 41 predicted proteins | sample BarGraIncu00222A_FD_50213 | JGI IMG/M metagenome (IMG submission 50213)
TTCGCCGAGTAGATGACCAGGGCGTACTTGGAGTCCGCCACCTTGAGCAGGTCGTCTATCGGAGGGTTGGTGATGCCCTCGGGGGCAGCCTGCGTTCCAGACACTGTCAATCTCGATTCGTCAGTGAAAACATGAATACAACAACTTACAGGAGCGAGGATGGATCACGCCCGTATCAATGATACGAGTTCTTGGCTCGCACGCTGAACATCGTCGTTCACAATGGTGACATCGAACTCCTTTTGAGCTGCCAACTCCCCCCGCGCAGTGTTCAACCGCGCCTTGCGTTCCTCCTCGGACTCTGTGCCTCGTCCGATGAGTCGGCGGACGAGCTCGTCCCAGCTGGGAGGGGTCAGGAACACGAACAAGGCCTCCGGCATCTGCTCGCGGACCTGACGCGCGCCTTGCAGGTCAATCTCGAGCAACGCCAACCGCCCTTGGGCCAGCGCCTCGTCCACCGGCTTGCGCGGGGTGCCGTACTTGGCGCGGCCATGAACAACAGCCCACTCCAGGAACTCCCCGCCAAGGCGCATCCGCTCGAACTGCGCGTCATCGACGAAGTGGTAGTGGGTCCCGTCGATCTCACGCGGGCGTGGTTTGCGGGTGGTCATCGAGACCGAGAGCCAGATGTCGGGAAAGTTGCTGCGGACGTATGCCGCCACGGTCCCCTTTCCCACGGCGGTGGGGCCGGCCAACACAACCAGGCGGGCCTTTGCCGATGCCACAAAGCGCCGATCAGGCCTGTTCGAAGCGCTCGATCAGCGCGGCGATCTGGTTGTTGCCGAGGCCGCGCACACGACGGGTCTCAGCAATGCCGACTTCGTCCATAATCTGGCGGGCTCGGACCCGGCCGACGCCGGGCATCGACTCGAGCAGTGCCGAGACCTTCATCTTGCCGATGACGTCGTTGGTCTTCCCATCCGCAATCACCTCGGACAGCGAGCCTTGTGCGTACTTGAGCCGGTTTTTCACCGCTGCCCGCTCACGTCGAGCGACCGCAGACTGTGCAAGTGCATCGGCGCGCTGTTCAGGGGTGAGCCGGGGAAGTGCCACTGTCAGTCTCCTCTAAGGGGACGAAATCGAATAAGAGCAGGTAAGCACGCGGCATAGCAGCCAGCCGGCCAGATGATCCTTGCTGCCCGAACCTAGCGAGTTCTGCCGCGACGATGCAACATCGGGGTCCTCAGGTGCTCAAGATAGCGCTCACCTCACGGGCAGTACGGCTCGCCGCGGCCCTCAGCGCGGCGGTGTCAGGCCCGGCCGCGAGGATCTGCCTGCTGCTACTGGCCAGGACGTTGCCCAGCGCGGCGCCAAACACCGTGCGCAGATCGACGGTGGTCGCGCCCTGTGCGCCCACCCCAGGGGCGAGCAGCGGAGCATTGGCCGCGCCCAGGTCAAGGCCGAGCCTGTCAACCGCGCCGCCGACGGTGGCTCCGATGACCATTCCGACGCTGCCGAGCACCCCGGCGACCGCGTCGCGAGCGTTCTGGCCGGTCACGCCATCCACGATGCTGGCGGCCACGGTGCGGCCATCCCGGACCGCATGCTGCACCTGGGCGCCCTCAAGGTTCGATGTCAGGGTCAGGACGAAGACACCCCGCCCGCTCTCACGGGCCAGGTCAAGGGCCGGACGAAGGGACTCGAATCCCAGAAAGGGACTGACGGTGATGGCGTCGGCACGCAACGGGCCCTCTGCGGAGAGGTAGGCAGCAGCATAAGCGGCCATGGTGGAGCCGATGTCTCCGCGCTTCACGTCGAGGATAGACAGGGTGCCGGCCTCGCGCAGGCCGGTGAGCGTACGCTCCAGAACGGCGATCCCGGCGGAGCCGAAACGCTCGAAGAACGCCGACTGTGGCTTAACGACGGCGACCGTCCCGGCGAACGCCTGTACGCACGTCATCGCAAACGTCTCTAGACCCTGGACGCTCTCATCCAGACCCCAGTGCGCCAGCAGTGCGGGGTGAGGATCGATCCCGGCACACAGCGGGCCGTGCTCGTCCATGGCGACTCGCAGACGTGCTCCGAAGGAGTCGGTCATCGGCTCTGTTCCCATCTCGTGTGCGCAATCCCCACCGCGTCGCCGAACCGGGCAAATCCCCTGTCCTGCAGGGCCACTGCCAGTTCCCGGTTGACTCGGGGTGCAGCGGATGGGTCGTTGAATGTCGCTGTTCCAACCTGGATCGCGCTCGCGCCGGCTGCCACCAACTGCAGGGCATCGTCGCCGGTGCGCACTCCGCCGACACCGATGATGGGGACCTTCGGAACGCGGCCATCGATCATCGCCGCGTGCACCTGCCAGATCGCGCGCACAGCTACCGGTCGGATGGCGGGACCGGACAGTCCACCGGTCACCCCGGCCACCTGGGGGACGAGCAGGTCGGTGTCGATCACCATGGCCAGCAGCGTGTTGATCATGGTCAACCCGTCGGCACCAGCCGTCACGCACGCATGGGCGATCTGCACGATGTCGGTGACGTCGGCACTGAGCTTGGCGAAGACGGGGATATCGCTCGGCAGCTTCTCGCGCACGGCAGCGATGACCGTGGCCGCCGACAGCGGGTCGCAAGCGAAGACGAGTCCCCGATTGGCGACGTTGGGGCAGGAGATGTTGACCTCGACACCGACGACAGCATCAAAGGCCGGCGACTCCCGCAACACAGCGGCCACATCCCCGTACTCGCCGACGGTGTTCCCGGCGATAGAGACGAGCACCCGCGCCCCCACCGACTTGAGCCACAGCAGGTCCTCCGCGGCAAAGTCGGCGATCCCCGGACCCTGCAGGCCGATCGAGTTGAGCATCCCGCTCGGGGTCTCGGCCATCCGTGGCGTGCCGCGCCCTGATCGGGGATCGGCCAGCACCGTCTTGGTGACGAAGGCACCCAGTTCGGCGATGTCGAAGAAGCGGTGCAGCTCCCTGCCGTTGGCCGCGCATCCCGAGGCAGTCATCAGGGGGTTGGGCAGCGCCATCCCGGCTAGGTCGACGTGCATATCAATGGCGGGTTTCACCCCACTCGCCCCGGCGGCGTCGGTCGCAGTCACCTTGGCCGTTGCCCCCTTCATCAGTGATCTCGCATCGAGGCTGCGCCGTAGGCATCCTCAGGGACCGTGCAGCGCCCTTGTTCGAAGGCCTCCCAACGGATCCGGTCGCCGCGGAAGACCGGGCCCTCGACGCAGGACCGGACCATCCGGGTCAGTCCGTCCTTGCCCTTGACCGGCATGACGCAGGTCATGCACACCCCGATGCCGCACGCCATGGACTCCTCGACCGCCACCTGGGCAACCGCGCCGTGAGCCGTGGCAATATCGGTGATGGACTTGAGCATCGCCATCGGTCCGCAGCCGTAGACGAGGTCGGCGCGGCTGCGGGTGATGATGTCAGGCAGAACCGCTGAGACCCAGCCTTTGACGCCCGACGAGCCGTCGTCAGTGGTCACCGTCAGCCGATCCGCGGCCCGGCGTCCCTGCACGACGCCGAAGAGCTGATCGATGGTGGCCGCCCCCAGGACCATCTCCACGTGGCAACCACGCTCCCGCAGGGCGGCCGCCAGCCAGAACAGCGGCGCGCTGCCGTAACCGCCACCCACCAGCACGGCGGGCACCGGATCTGCCGGCAGCGGGAAGCCCCGTCCGAGCGGACCGACGATGCTCACGCGGTGGGTCACGCTCAGGTCGCTGAGCCACCGGGTCCCGGGCCCCCGCGCGGCAACGACGATGTCGACGGTGCCGCCAAGGGTGCCGCCCGGGCTCACCTTGTAGATCGAGAAGCAGCGGCGCAACAGGTTGGCCGAGGTGTCATCGCCGACCGCCAGCGCGATGAACTGGCCCGGCCTGGCCAGCTCGGCCACCTCCGGCGCCACGAAGGTCAGCTTGCGGTAGGCGCCCACCCGGCGGGTGGCTACCAGCTCGCCGCAGACCTGCGTTATGCGCTCGTGCAGTGCCGGGTTCTGGGAGGGGCTCACCCCTGGACTTCCGTCCGCGCAGTGGCTTCAGGGCGCGCAGCGCCTGGGGTCCTGGCGTAGAAGTTCAGGTCGCGGGCGTGGTCCTGAAGGGACTTCACCTGGACCGTGTCGGTCAGCTGGGACTCGATGCCCTGCACCGCCGCGCCGAGCTGCTGCACCGTGGTGATAATAGGCCGATCCATGCTGGTGGTCGCCGCCCGAATCGCGTAGCCGTCGGCTCGGGCGTCAACACCAGAAGGCGTGTTGATGACCATCTGGACCTCGCCCGCCACGATGCGTTCGACGATTGTCGGTTCACCCGCCGGACCCGGCCCGTCGCTGTGCTTGCGCACCACTGCGGCATAGATCCCGTTGCGGCGCAGTACATCAGCGGTGCCCCTAGTGGCGATCAGGTCGAAACCGAGGTCAGCCAGACGCTTCATGGGAAAGATCATCGCGCGCTTGTCACGGTTGGCCACGGAGACGAACACCGTTCCGCGCCGGGGCAGGCCCGGACCGAACCCGAGCTGGCTCTTGGCAAACGCGGCGCCGAAGTCCGATGCGATGCCCATCACCTCGCCGGTCGAGCGCATCTCGGGGCCCAGCAGGCTGTCAACGACCTGGCCATCGTGGGTGCGGAAACGTTTGAAGGGCAGCACCGCCTCCTTGACCGAGACATGGGAGTGAGCCGGCATCTGCCCGCCGTCCCCCTGCGGCGGCAGGATCCCCTCCGCGCGCAGCTGGCCGATCGTGGCACCCAGCATGACCCGTGCGGCAGCCTTGGCCAGCGGAACCCCTGTTGCCTTGGCCACGAACGGGATGGTGCGACTGGCCCGCGGGTTGGCTTCCAGGACGTACAGAATGTCCTGGGCAAGGGCAAACTGCACGTTCATCAGGCCCACGACGCCAATCCCCTTGGCGAGCTTGAGTGTTGATTCCCGGACTCGTTCGAGCTCCTGGTGTCCAAGAGTCACCGGCGGCAGCACGCACGCCGAGTCCCCGGAGTGGATCCCAGCCTCCTCGATGTGCTCCATGATGCCGCCCACGTACATCTCGTGGCCGTCATAGATCACGTCCACGTCGATCTCGATGGCGTCGTCCAGAAACCGGTCGACCAGTACCGGGTGCTCGGGGGCAGCTTCGGTTGCACGGGTGACATAGCTGATCAGCGTCTCATCGTCATAGACGATCTCCATCCCGCGCCCACCCAGAACGTACGAAGGACGAACCAGAACCGGGTAGCCGATCTCGTGCGCGACCTCCACGGCCTCCTGGCCGCTGTATGCGGTGCCATGGCGCGGCGCGGTCAGCCTTGCCTCGGCCAGCACCCGGGAGAAGGCACCGCGGTCCTCGGCCAGGTGAATCGACTCCGGGGTGGTGCCCACGATCGGCACACCTTCGGACTTGAGCGCTCGGGCCAGGCCCAGCGGGGTCTGGCCACCAAGCTGAACGATCACGCCGGCCACAGGGCCCGCCTGCCGCTCGGCGTGAACGACCTCAAGGACGTCCTCAAGAGTCAGTGGCTCAAAGTAGAGACGGCTCGAGGTGTCATAGTCAGTGGACACGGTCTCGGGGTTGCAGTTGACCATGACCGTGTCAAAACCGTGCTCCCGTAGGGCAAAGCTGGCGTGAACACAGGAGTAGTCGAACTCGATGCCCTGTCCGATGCGGTTGGGTCCCGAGCCCAAGATGATGACCGCGGGACGTTCTCGCGCCGCGACCTCGCTCTCCTGGTCATAGGTCGAGTAGTGATAGGGGGTGGTCGCCGCGAACTCGGCCGCGCAGGTATCAACAGTCTTGTAGACGGGTCGGACACCGAGGGCGTGACGGACCCCCCTGACCACTGCCTCGGGCATACCTGAAAGGTCGCAGATCTGGGCATCGGAGAACCCATGACGCTTAGCCAGCAGCAGCACCTCGACCGTGAGCTGAGGGCTGGCAGCCACGTGGCGGGCGACCTGGTTGATCAGTGAGATCTGATCCAGGAACCAGGGGTCGATGCCGGTGGCCTCATGCACAGCCTCGACGGAGAGCCCACCGCGAAGAGCCTGCTGTACCAGCACGATTCGGCCTTCAGTTGGTACCCTGGCCTGAACGAGCAGCGCACGCGCCTGTTCGTTGGACGGGTCCTCGTCCTTGCGCCAGTGGAAGCTCGAGCCCGGGCGCTCCAGCGATCGCAGGGCCTTCTGAAGGGCTTCGGTGAAGTTGCGGCCGATTGCCATCGCCTCACCGACGCTCTTCATGGTCGTGGTCAGCGTCGGATCCGCCGCCGGGAACTTCTCGAACGCGAACCGTGGCACCTTGACCACGATGTAGTCCAGGGCCGGCTCGAAACTGGAGGGCGTCACCTTGGTGATGTCGTTGGGGATCTCGTCCAGCGTGTAGCCGATGGCCAGCTTCGCGGCGATCTTGGCGATCGGGAACCCGGTCGCCTTGGAGGCCAGCGCCGAGGACCGGGAGACCCGCGGGTTCATCTCGATGACGATCACACGCCCGTCGCGGGGGTTGACTGCGAACTGGATGTTGCAGCCTCCGGTGTCGACGCCCACCTCGCGGATAATCGCGATGGCCAGGTCGCGCAACCCCTGGTACTCGCGGTCGGTCAGGGTCAGTGCCGGAGCCACGGTGATCGAGTCACCGGTGTGCACCCCCATCGGATCGAGATTCTCGATCGAGCAGACCACCACCACGTTGTCCGCCCGGTCGCGCATCACCTCAAGCTCGTACTCCTTCCACCCCTTGATGGACTCCTCCAGGAGTACCTCGGTGGTCGGCGAGTCGTGCAGACCCGAACCAGCCATCCGGCGCAGGTCTGCCTCGTCATCGGCAAATCCCGAACCGAGGCCGCCCATGGTGAACGACGGGCGCACCACCAGGGGGTAGCCGAGCTCCGAAGCGGCGAGAAGGCATTCGTCCATCGTGTGCGCGATATGGCTCCGTGCAGTCTCGCCACCACATCGCTGGACGACCCCCTTGAACAGGTGGCGGTCCTCACCGAGCTGAATCGCCTCGACACTGGCTCCGATCAGGGGGCAACCGTACTTCTCCAGGACCCCTGCCTCATGCAGGGCGATGGCCGCGTTGAGCGCGGTCTGGCCGCCGAGGGTCGCCAGAACGGCGTCGGGTCGCTCCTTGGCGATGATGGCCTCGATGACCTCGACAGTTATCGGCTCGACATAGGTCGCGTCCGCGAACTCGGGGTCGGTCATGATGGTGGCAGGGTTCGAGTTGACCAGGATGACCCTCAGACCCTCCTCACGCAGGACCCGGCAGGCCTGGGTTCCGGAGTAGTCGAACTCGCAGGCTTGGCCGATGACAATCGGGCCGGACCCGATGACCAGAACACTGTGCAGGTCTGTGCGGCGGGGCATCAGGGTCGGCCTTCCGAGGGTGGCGGTGGGGCGTCGGGGGCTGAGGCTGTCACTGACGTGGTCGGGGCAGCTGACATGAGCTCCACAAAGCGGTCGAAGAGATACTGCGAGTCGTGCGGCCCGGCGGCGGCCTCGGGGTGGTATTGCACCGAGAAGGCCGGGATGTCAAGGCATTCCAGCCCCTCGACCACGTTGTCGTTCAGGCCGATATGGGAGACGCGCACCCGCCCGTAGCGTGTACGGCCGTCGCCCGGCGCACCCGCGGTGTCCGCAGGTGCCGGCAGCTCCGAGTCGATCGGAGCGTCCACGGCGAAGCCGTGGTTGTGCGCCGTAACCTCGACCCTGCCGGTACGCCGGTCCAGGACCGGCTGGTTGATGCCGCGGTGACCGTACTTGAGCTTGTAGGTGTCGAAGCCGAGTGCCCGACCAAGGAGCTGGTTTCCGAAGCAGATGCCGAAAAAGGGCATCCCGGCGGCAAGGACCTCGCGCAGCAGGCCAACCTCGTGGTCAGCGGTGGCCGGGTCTCCGGGGCCGTTGGAGAAGAAGACACCGTCGGCGCCGACAGCCACGATGTCTGCGAAGGTGGACGTTGCCGGAAGCACGTGCACCTCGATGCCTCGTGCGGCCAGGTGAGCCGGGGTGCGGGCCTTGATGCCGAGATCGAGGGCAGCGACGGTGAACCGTTTCGTCGCGATGGCCGGCACCACGTAGGCGCTGGCGGTGGTGACCTCACCGGCGAGGGCGGCGCCGTTCATGAGCGGGGCCGACAGCACACGTTCCAGGAGGGACTCGCGGGACTGGGCGACGAGGTCTCCGGAGAAGATGCCAACGCGCATGGCTCCGCGTTCACGCAGATGCCTGGTCAGGGCGCGGGTGTCTATTCCGCTGATACCGACGATCCCCGCCTCGATGAGGTCGTGCTCCAGCGAGCGCAGGGAACGCCAGCTGGAGGGGCGAATGGCAGGGTCACGGACCACAAAGCCGGCGACCCAGATGCGGTCGGACTCGTTGTCCTGGTCGTTGACGCCGGTATTGCCAATGTGCGGCGCAGTCATGACTACGACCTGACGGTGATAGCTCGGGTCGGTCAACGTCTCCTGGTAGCCGCTCATGCCGGTCGAGAACACTGCTTCGCCCACGGTCGACCCGACTGCTCCGTAGGCCTGACCGCCAAACGCGCGACCATCCTCCAGGACCAGCACTGCCAGCTCTCGGGGCTGGAACGGCTGTCCAGGTGTCAAGCCAGCTCTCCCTTCAGGACCGTGGGCAGGCCATGCAGGACCGTGGCATGAACCGAGCCCGTGAGCTGGCGGCCGTGCCAGGGATTGTTGCGAGATAGCGACAATGACGCTTCCCGGTCCACTGTCACGGTGGCCGACGGGTCGACCAGGGTGAGGTTGGCCGGCTCCCCCACAGCGATCGGCCGGCCGTGACCGACCAGACCCGCGATCCCGGCCGGAGCCACGGACATCACCTGCGCGACTCCTGCCCAGTCCAGCAGACCTGAACCGACCATGACGTCGCTGACCACTGACAGCGCCGTCTCCAGGCCGAGGACTCCGAAGGCCGCGTTGATGAACGTGTGTTCTTTGTCGTGGCGGGCGTGCGGAGCATGGTCGGTTGCCACGGCGTCGATCGTGCCGTCTGCCAGGCCCGCTCGCAGCATCTCGATGTCCTCCATCGGGCGCAGCGGCGGGTTGACCTTGAACATCGGGTCGTAGGCAGCGACCAGATCCGTGGTCAGCATGAGGTGGTGCGGGGTGACCTCTGCGGTGACCGCGATGCCTTGTGCCTTGGCCCAGCGGATGACCTCGACCGAGCCGGCCGTGGAGACGTGGGCAATGTGCACTCTGGAGCCCGTGTGCCGGGCCAGCATCACGTCTCGGGCGACGATGACTTCCTCGGCGACCCCGGGCCAACCGGGCAGACCAAGACGTCCGGAAAGCTCGCCCTCATGACAGCAGGCGTTATGGTCGGCCAGCATCGGATCCTGGGCGTGCTGGGACACCACCCCGCCAAAAGCCCTGACGTACTCCAGCGCCCTGCGCATCACCCGTGCATCGTGGATGCACCTGCCGTCGTCGGAGAAGACCCGCACCTGTGCGCGCGAGTGAGCCATCAGGGACAGCTCAGCAAGCTGCTCACCGGCAAGTCCCTTGGTGACCGCGCCTATTGGTTGCACGTCGACCAGGGCGGACAACCGGCCGAGATCGAGAACCCGTTCAGCGGCTTCTGCGGTGTCGGTGACCGGCGTGGTGTTGGCCATGGCAAGGATCGCGGTGAATCCGCCGATCGCCGCGGCCGCCGAACCGCTGGCGATGGTCTCAGCGTCCTCACGACCCGGTTCACGAAGGTGGGTGTGCAGGTCTACCAGACCGGGCAGCGCGATCAGCCCATCGGCCTCGATGATCTGGTCGATGGTGTTCGCGGTGGGGTCCAGCGCACCGATCGCCGTGATCACACCGTCGCTGATGAGCACGTCCTGGCGGCCAGCACCGATCAGGTCGGCTGCCGTGATCAGGAGGTTCATGCGAGAGACCCTTCTCCGGCGAACAGGTGGTAAAGCACGGACATCCGGACGGCGACACCAGCCGAGACCTGATCCAGGATCAGCGACTGCGCAGCGTCGGCCGCATCTGCGGTGATCTCCAAACCACGGTTCATCGGCCCGGGGTGGCAGATCACCGTGTGTTTCTGCATCGATCTGAGCCGCTCGCGGGTCAGGCCGTAACCGACCGTGTACTCCCGCTCGGTGGGAAAGAACCCACCGCTCATCCGCTCGCGCTGCACCCGCAGCATCATCACGGCGTCAGCAGTGGGCAGAACGCCATCGAGGTCATACGAGGTAGCGAACCCGTCGCGGCGCGCCCAGGCCTCGATGCCACTTGGCATGAGCGTCGGGGGCGCCACGACCGTGACCCGGGCACCCAGGGTCTTCAGGCAGATCAGGTTAGAGCGCAGAACCCGGGAGTGCGTCAGGTCACCGACGATGGCAACGTGGCGACCGTGCAGGTCACCAAGGCGCGCACGCATTGAGTAAGCATCGAGCAAAGCCTGAGTCGGGTGCTCGTGCAGTCCGTCCCCCGCGTTGATGACCACGGCGTCGACCCATCGGGACACCTGGAGCGCGGCGCCGCTGGCACTGTGCCGGATGACGAACCCGTCCACACCCATGGCCGCGACAACACGAACAGTGTCGCGCAGGGACTCACCTTTGCTCGTCGAGGATCCCTTGCCGGAAATGTTAATGACGTCGGCCGAGAGCCACTTGCCGGCGATCTCAAAGGATGATCGGGTGCGTGTGGAGTCCTCGAAAAAGAGGTTCACCACGGTCCGCCCACGCAGGGTCGGAAGCTTCTTGACCTCGCGACGCTGAACATCATGCATGGACTCGGCGGTATCCAGGATGGTCAGAATGTCTTGCTTGTCAAGGTCGTTCATCGAAAGCAGGTGGCGCTTCACCGGTCTCCTCCGCTGATTCGAACCTCGTCGAGGCCGTCATGCTCGGCTAGGCAGACTTGCACGCGTTCACTGCGGGAAGTGGGCAGGTTCTTGCCCACGTAGTCAGCGCGGATCGGCAGGTCACGGTGTCCCCTGTCGACCAGCACCGCAAGCCGCACCGATCGGGGACGGCCAAGGTCAGAGAGGGCATCCATGGCGGCGCGCACCGTGCGCCCCGAGAAGAGCACGTCATCCACGAGCACAACGGTCATGTCGTCGATCCCCGGCGCAGGGATATAGGTGTGCTCGATCGCCCTGATCGGGTTCCGTCGCAGATCATCACGATGCATCGTGATATCAAGGGCACCACTGGGCACATCATGGCCCTCGACCTCGGCCATCATGTGCACCAGGCGATTGGCTAGCGCGACGCCACGGGTCGGGATCCCCAGAAGAACAAGGCCTTGGGCACCCTTGTTACGCTCGAGAATCTCGTGGGCCACCCGTCGCAGGGCCCGGGAGACGTCACCGGTGCTCATCACGATCCGCGCGGGCTGCTCAATCAGGCGTTTCTCGCCGGGGGGCCGGCCACTTCCGAGCGTGTCATTTCGGGAGTCATCGGATGGTGGAGCAGATTCTGGACGCGTCACAGCGCCGAACCTCCTTCCCCGCCTCACCGGACGGGTCGTTAAAGGATGTCTGTCGCCGTGATCCTACCCTGCGCGATGACCCTGCATCGCCAGGACGCTTAGACCAGTGTCGGCTTGACCTCGGCGAGCCTGGCCAGCAGCCCGTTCACGAAGGTCGGCGAGTCATCGGTTGACAGTGACTTCGCCAGGGCAACAGCCTCAGCGATGGCGACCGCGTCGGGGATTGCCTCACTGAACACGACCTCCCAGGCGCCGATGCGCAGGATGGCCCGGTCGACGGCCGGCATGCGTTCGACCGTCCAGCCCTGACTGTAGGTCGCCAACAGCTCGTCAATCTGGACCCACTTGGCGACCACACCCCGGACGATCTCGACCGTGTACTCGTTCAGCGAGTGCTGGGTTGCCGGTTTGGCGATCCGTTCGGTCAGCAGAGTGTCAGCGTTGACACCACGTTGCTCGGCCTCGAACAGAAGGTCGAGTGCGCGTTTTCGGGCCTTGGATCGCGCCGACACCTCAGTTAACTCGACCCAGATACGAGCCGTCGCGGGTATCGACCTTGATCTTGGTCCCCTGTTCAATGAACAGGGGTACCGCGATCTCGGCACCCGTCTCGAGCGTTGCCGGCTTGGTGCCTCCCGTGGAACGGTCACCCTGCAGTCCCGGCTCGGTGTAGGTGATCTCGAGAGTCACGGAGGCGGGCAGCTCAACGTACAAAGGGGCACCGTCATGAGTGGCGACCATGACGTCCTGGTTCTCGAGCATGAACTGGGCGGCATCCCCGACCACGTCTGCGGAAACGTGGAGCTGGTCGTAGGTGTCGCTGTCCATGAAGACNAAGTCGTCGCCATCCTTNTACAGGTANTGCATGGTGCGCTTGTCGACGTTGGCCGTCTCGACCTTGGTCCCCGCGTTGAAAGTCTTGTCAACGACCTTGCCGGACAGGACCGCCTTAAGCTTGGTGCGAACGAAGGCCGGACCCTTGCCGGGCTTGACATGCTGGAACTCCACGACGGACCAGAGCTGGTTGCCGATATTGAGGACCATGCCGTTCTTGAGGTCGTTAGTCGAAGCCAAGAGATTGTCGCTTTCGTATGACGGACGGCCGGCTTGCGCGCACAAGTGTGCAGCGACCGCGTTCTGCCCGTGGGAGATCTTTGAGGGATGAATCACCATGGTAGCCGCAGCAACGGCCGTGGCTCGCACTCGGCAAGCGCTGTCGCAACCGGTGCTGGCTAGGGCGAGGCGGTCCGGGGAGCCGGCACCAGCACCGCCGCCGGGTCATCAGCGGGCGCCGCGGCCATGACATCGGCCGGGCCATCGCCCGAACGGTCGGCCACGTCAGCCGACGGGTCCGTCGCCTCATCAGCCGAGACGGTCAGACCCTTCGGCATCGCCTGGTCAAGGTCTATGCCCAGTTCGAGCTCCAGGCCCACCCGGTGCGCCTCAAGCCATAGCTTGAGTTTCGCGAGGGTGGTTCCATCGGCCAGTACGGTATCGACGATTAACGGCAGGTCGTCGACCGCGCCTTGTTCGTCGACAAGCTGCCTAGCCACAGACCAGCTGAACCGGTAGGTGGCCGTTCCGCACTCGATCGCCGCCGTAGCCAGGAATCCGGTCACGAGCCGAACCGCCATTTGGCGTTCGGCCTCCGGGGACGGGGGCCCGGTCAGTATCGGCCGCGTCATCTCGTCAACGAAACCGAAGCTCAGAAGCTCCAACAGGGTCGCGATCGACAACGTCCGCCCCAGGCCGCCCTCATGGGCCAGCCGGGCAAGCTGCTTGGCGTCCTCATACGCGGCAGCACAAGCAGCCTCAGGAACGATCTCCTCCCAGGTCTCGGGAACGAACTCAGCGCCGCCGAACATGGCCTCCTCGACATTACGGATTATCTGATCGGGATATCGCATGAGACCAAGGGCAGGCCCGGACTTGTCATGAATGTCGTCTTCAGGAAGCAACGCTATAGCCGCAAGCCGGTCGCCCAGCGACAACTGACTCTCGGATGCGGACGGCCACTCTAACCTCGGCCCAGCGGCAGCCTCGGCGAGCTGCTCCCGGCGGCCAGGCTCCTGAAGGAAGCTCGTGAAGCCAGCGAAGAGGTCATCTGGGCGTCGGCCGACCGCTGCCGCGGGCTCGGCATACCCGCCCACAAAGGCGAGCCACCCCCTGCTCAGCACAGCGGCCTCAGTCAGCGCTGCCGCAGTCGCGCCATTTCCAGCGAAATCGGCGCACAGCCTGTCAAGGGCCAGCTCGTGTCTTCGGACGATGGGGGACGAAACGTCATCATACTTGCGGCGGTAACCAACGAAGATCCGACCGACAAACGACTCCTCACCCAACCGGTCGGCGACCGGTTCGATGACCTGCTGCCCATAACAGATGGCCCGAGCCAGCGAGGGATGTCCCCAAGAACGCGCGAACGCGTGGGCAACCACTGCCCGAAGCTCCCGCTCGCTCAGCGCGGCAAGCAGCGGGAGACCTAGGTGCAATCGACGCACTCCCGGACGCAAACCCAGCCACGTCCTGTGCCCACATGCGGTGACCTTGGTGTCGGGGAATATCAGCACCTCGTCGGGCGATCTGAGACCAAGGCCTTCAGCAACGCGGTTGATATCCACCCAGAACAACGGTTGCACGTCCTGAGCTACAAGGACGCCCACGGCACGTCTCTTCAGGCGTCGACGTCGCCCGAGCAGTCCCACCGCTATGGCGGCGAGCATTCCAACAACCACAATGCCCGCCCCAACAGCCCACAAACCGCCGGCCCTGAAAGCGATGACCAAGACGGTCGTGGCGATGAGGGCAGTCACGACCCCCAGCGCGCCCAGAACGGCCAACATCAACAGCAACATCAACACCGAAGAGACCGCCTGGAGGGCGTACCTCATTACTCCTCCTCAGGAAAGGACCATCAGGGTTAAGGGTGCGGCCACATGCGCGCGATCAAGGACCCTTTAGATAAAATAGGACCGAACGGATGACCCACAACGCTCGCGCCCAGAACCTCGGATCAGCGACGCCACAGGACGCGCCTTCGGCCCCCGGGGGGTCACGCAGTCAACGCACGGAGTGCGAGAAGGTAAGAATCGGCGCCGAATCCAGCGATCGTTCCGGTGGCGACGCCCGCGATGACAGAGGTGTGCCGGAACTCCTCACGTGTGGCGGGGTTGGACAGATGAATCTCGATCAGCCTGGCCCCGCTGGTCGTGACCAACGCGCAAGCGTCGCGGACGGCATACGAGTAGTGCGTGAAAGCGGCCGGGTTGAGCACGACATCGGCACCACGGTCCACAGCCTCGTGGATCCAGCCGATGAGTTCTGCTTCGTCATTCGTCTGGCGGAAGTCGATCTGAAGACCTAGCAGGTCACCCTCGTGCGCCACGAGGTCGGCGATGTTGTGCAGCGTCTGGGAGCCATAGATGTCCGGCTCGCGGCTGCCCAAGCGGTTGAGGTTCGGGCCATTAAGCACATAGACGAGCGCAGCAGTCATGCCGTCGAGTCTATGAAGACATCGGCCAGGACCGCACGGGGAACTGCTACGTTCACCATTTCCTGACCCGACTACCCTGCCGCGCGGATGTCGAAACGTCCTTGCTTATGCTGCCAGCACAGTTTGGGAATCTGAGGAGAATCCATGAGTGGCAGCACACGGCGTGCTCGCGCGGTGTGCGCGACCGTTACCGCAGCGTGCCTGGTCCTGTCCGCCTGTGGTGGTGGCGCCGGGGCCGATTAGGCCGGCCCGACCAAAGGCAGAGGCATCATCCTTGCTGCCGGCACGGAGCCGCAGAACCCGCTCCTACCGGCTAACACCAACGAGGTCGGTGGCGGCCTCATCATGAACCTGCTGTTTACAGGCCTGATCAGCTATGACGCCCACGGCAAGTCGATCAACCAGGTCGCCGCCTCGATCACGACCACGGACTCCCAGACCTTCACCGTCAAGGTGAAAGCGGGCTGGACGTTTACCAACGGCGAGGCGGTCACTGCCAGATCCTTCATCGATGCCTGGAACTTCGCCGCGCTCATTACCAACAACCAGGCCAACGCCTACTTCTTCGGGCCCATCGACGGCTACACCGAGGTTCACCCGTCAGGGCTTGGCGCCAAGCCCACTGCCAGGACCATGGACGGCCTCACACTGGTCAACACCTTGACCTTCACTGTCAGGCTGACCTCTGCGCAGGCCTCGTTCCCAAGTCGGCTGGGCTACACCGCGTTCTCCCCGCTTCCCCAGTGCGCCTACAAGGACCTCAAGACGTTCGGTGAGCACCCGATCGGCAACGGCTCGTACATGTTGGACGGCAACTGGGCGCCGGGGACCTGCCCGGTGCACAACGTCTCGATCAAGGTGAAGAAGAACCCCACCTACAGGGGGACGCTGGTGGCAAAGAATGACGGCGTGGACGTCAAGGTCTACACCGACCAGATGCAGTCCTACGCCGATCTGCTTGCCAACGACGTGGACGTCGTCTCGGGAATCCCGGACGGCGTCCTGAACAGCTTCAAGGCCGACCTGGGGAGTCGAGCGATCAACCAGCCCACCGGTACCGCCGACTCACTGACCTTCCCGCTCTATGAGCCTGAGTGGACGACGAACAGCAGCAAGCAAGTGCGCCAGGCGATCTCGATGGCCATCGACCGTCGGGCGATCACCAACACCGTCTTCCAGGGCACCCGCACTCCGGCCACAGACTTCTCCTCGCCCGTCGTGCCGGGCTACTCGCTGACTATCTGCGGCGAGATCTGCACGTTCAACCCGGCCAAGGCCAAGGCGCTGCTGGCGGCTGCAGGCGGTTTCAGGGGCACGCTCCAGATCGCGTACAACGCAGACGGCGGGCACAAGACGTGGGTCGACGCGACCTGCGAGAGAATCAGGGCCGTCCTGGGCATCGACTGTTCCGGCGTCGCCTACCCGGACCGAAAGTCCCTTCGTGACCCGATCACCAAAGCATCGATGACGAGTCCCTTCCGCACCAGCTGGCAGATGGACTACCCGGCGTTGGAGAATTTTCTGGCACCAATATTCGCCAAGGGCGCCGGCTCAAACGACGCCCACTACGACAACTCGAGCTTCGACGCCCTCCTGCAGCAAGGTGACAAAGCCTCGTCGCCCGCCGAGGCCATCACGAGCTACCAGGCTGCTGAGAGGCTCCTGGTTGCGGACATGCCTGTCATCCCGCTCTGGTACGCGAACACCACCGGTGGCTACTCCGAGAATGTCTCCACTGTGAAGTTCGACGTCTTCGGTGTGCCGATCGACACCGACATCACGAGAAAGTAGCCGGCAGCCAGCGACCAGCTGTGGCGTGGACGGTCGGCGCGGCCCGCCCCCCACCCACCATGAGTCAGTCGCGTGACACCCGGGTGTAAGCCGCCTGCAGCATGGACTCCTGCGGGCCCTCGAGCCGGCCCGGCTCGCCCAAAGCATCGAGCACCACAAAACGCAGCAGTGAACCCCTGTTCTTCTTGTCACGCCTCATCGCGGCGTACAGCTGTGGCCACCGGTCACCGCGGTAGCCGATCGGCAGGCCCACCCCTGCCAAGGTCGATCGGTGCCGGTCGACCACCGCGCCGTCCAGCCTGCCTGCCAGAGCCGCCAGCTCAGCCGCGTAGACCATGCCCACACTGACCGCTTCGCCATGGCGCCACGAAAAATGCTCAACCTGCTCGATGGCGTGGGCGAACGTGTGGCCATAGTTCAAGATCTCGCGCAGCGAGGACTCCCTGGGGTCCTTGGTCACCACCTGCGCCTTGACCCGGACCGAGCGCTCGATGAGCTCGCGCAGGTCCGGGCCATCCCAGCCCGGGCGGTGGTGTGGATCGGCTTCGACGAGGTCCAGGATCACGGGGTCCATGATGAACCCGCACTTGATGACCTCGCCCATGCCGGACACAAGCTCGCCCGCAGGCAACGTCGCCAGCATCGCGAGATCACACAGAACCCCAGCCGGCGAGTGGAAGGCGCCGACCAGGTTCTTGCCCTCAGTGGTGTTGATGCCGCTCTTGCCGCCGACCGCTGCATCCACCATGGCCAGCAACGTCGTCGGGACGTGGACCACCCTGACGCCTCGCAGCCACGTCGCCGCGACAAAACCCGCCAGATCCGTGACCGTCCCACCGCCCACGCCCACGATGGCATCCGAGCGGGTCAGAGCGCACTGGCCCAGCGTCGCCCACAGCGAGGCCGCGACCTCGGCGGACTTGGCCTCCTCTCCGTCAGGCACCTCCGCAAGGAACGCCGCCAGGCCCTGGGCCTGCAGGCCATCGCGTGCTGCCCGCGCCGTCGCGGCCAGCGCACGCGAATGGATCACGAGCACCCGCTGCACGGCGGGACCGAGCAGGCCGGCCAGCTCGCCGAGCAGCCCGTGTCCGATCACCACGTCGTAGGCCAGGTCGCTGCCCTCGCCCACGGGGACGCGAACTGGGTCACTCACGTGCTTGTCCACCGGTTTCAGTCTCCAGTCCCCTTGACTCCAGATGGTGCACGATCTCGGCTGCGATGTCCTGTGGGGTCCGTCCGGCTGTCAGCACGGTGAACGTCGCGAGCCGCTCATAGGTCGGGCGTCGGATCTCCATCATCGCGGTCCACTGCGCCCGAGGGTTGACCGCCAACAGGGGCCGGCTCCGGTTGAATCCCACCCGGGTGGCGGCATCGGCAATCCCCACGTCAAGGAAGACGACGGTGTGGGCGGCCAAGGCTGCCGCCGTCGCCGGCTCCATCACCGCGCCACCACCGAGGGACAGAACCCCACGATGAGATGACAGCGCCGAGGCGACCTCCGCCCGCTCGAGCTCGCGAAACGCCGGCTCCCCCTCATCAACGAAGATGTCCGAGATCGAGCGTGCCTGGTGGAGCTCGATCTCCTGGTCGGTGTCGCGGAGCTCGACCCCCAACAACCGTGCCAAAACGCGCCCGACCGTCGTCTTGCCCGATCCCGGCGGACCGATGATCACCACCTGGGGACCGGCGCCCTCGCCACGGACTGGGGCATCGCCCCGGTTGGGCTGTGGGTCACTCACCACGAACGCAGACTCTCCGGAACAGCCGCCAGGTAGCCACGGTGATTCCTCGAAGTCTCCGCAACGCTGTCCCCGCCGAACTTCTCCAGGCATGCCTGGGCCAGCACCAAGGCCACCATCGCCTCGGCAACCACGCCCGCTGCCGGCACCGCGCACACGTCCGAACGCTGATGGATGGCGGTCGCTGCCGCCCCGGTGGCGAGGTCGACGGTGGCCAGTGCCTTGGGCACCGTACTGATCGGTTTCATGGCGGCCCGAACGCGCAGGACATCACCGGTCGACATGCCGCCCTCGGTGCCGCCGGCCCGCCCGGTCCGGCGCCTGATCACACCGTCGTGCCCGCGGTCGATCTCATCGTGGGCGACCGACCCACGCCGGGTTGCGGTCACAAACCCGTCGCCGATCTCTACGCCCTTGATGGCCTGAATGCCCATCAGCGCGCCCGCGAGCTGGGAGTCCAGGCGACGATCCCAGTGGACGTATGATCCCAGACCTGGCGGCAGCCCGTACGCCAGGACTTCCACGACGCCGCCGAGCGTGTCGCCCTCCTTCTTCGCGGATTCCACCTCGGCGACCATTGCCGCAGAACCGGCAGAATCCAGCGTTCGCACGGGGTCGCTGTCAAGGGCGTCGACCTGGTCGGGGCGCGGAAGGTCAGCGTCCGGACTGACCTGCGCCGTGCCGATGGCGACCGTGTGCGAGACCAGCGTGATCCCGTAGGCCTGTCTGAGAAAGGCTGAAGCCACGGCGCCTAGGGCTACCCTGGCCGCGGTCTCGCGGGCCGAGGCACGCTCGAGGACCGGACGGGCATCGCCGAACCCGTACTTCTGCATACCCACCAGGTCGGCGTGGCCCGGGCGCGGCCTGGTCAGCGGTTTGTTCCTGGCGATCTCCTGTGGCGCGCCGACGTCATCAGCGGCGGCCATCGCGCTGGCCGCCACCGGATCCGGGCTCATGACAGTCTCCCACTTAGGCCATTCGGAGTTACCGATCCGGATTGCCACCGGTGACCCCATCGTCACTCCGTGACGAACCCCCCCGAGAAAGTCGACGGCGTCCTGCTCGAATGCCATTCGCGCTCCACGGCCGAAACCGAGACGCCGCCGCGCTAGTGCAGCGCCGACCTCGGCGGTGGTGAGCTGCACGCCCGCGGGCAGCCCTTCAAGAGTCGCCAGCAGGGCCGGACCATGAGATTCACCAGCAGTCAACCAACGCAGCATGTCAAAATCCTGCCATAGCGCGGTCGTTGGACCGGTCAGCGACTCATGACCTGGACGGGGAACATCAGCGCCACCCACGCGCCCAGAATCATCGAAGGGCCAAACGCGATCTGGGACGAGCGGCTCGCACGCCCGCTGACGAGCAGGATCAGGGCGATGACACCACCGGTGACAAAGGCCGCCGCCACCGAGACGATGACGGTGCCCCAGCCCAGCCAACCCAGCAACAGCCCCAGCAGGCCGGCGAGCTTGACGTCGCCCAGGCCCAGCCCGCCACCCCCCGGTGAGACCATGGCGAGCACGAAATAGACCACGAAGAGCACGAGTGCGGCGATCACCGCCCGTAGCAACCATGCCCAGTGACCGGTCACCACCGTGGGCACCAGCAGCAGCACGAAGGCAATGGGGTATGACGGCAGCACGATCACGTCGGGCAGTCGCTGCACATCGAGGTCGATGAAGGTCAGGGCGACGCCGACGACACCCAGATAGAGATATGCGGGCAGCAGTGACCACTGCGCGTAGCCACCAAGACGAAACGCCGCACTGGCCCAGGCCAGCCCCACGGCGATGACCAGCCACCCTGTCTGTCCGGGCAGAGGCGCCTCCTTTTCCAGGCGACGGCGATATCTGCCGTCGGCCAGCACCCGGCTCAACCCTGCGCCCACCCCGGCGCCCAGCAGGCCCAGCACGATGACCGCCCACCAGGGCGCACCTTGATGCGGGAGCCCGAGAGTCAACGCGGCCCCATCGCCGCAAGCCCGGCGGCCCGCATCTGATCCACCGGCGGGCACAGACCCGTCATCAGGCGCACCTGCTCGGCCGCCTGATGGACCAACATCTCCAGGCCCGACACCACGCTCGCCCCCGCCTCGTGAAATGTCCGCGCCAGTGGCGTAGGCCACCCGGTGTACACCACGTCCATCAGAAGGTGGCCCACGGGCCGCGGCCCCTTCGGAAACACCCTGCCCGTCAAGGCGTCCTCGGGCAAGGTGTTGCCCAGCAGCGCGTTCATCGGCAGCGTGCTGACCACCACTGCCGTTTCGCCCAGCAGGTCGGCTACCCGGTCCAGCGGCACAACATCCACCTCGAACCCGGCGCGCCCCGCTTGGTCCAATGTCTCCGGCCGGGCGGCGGCGCGGACCGCGAAGGTCACCTTCTTACAGCCCAGCGAGGACAGCGCCGCGACCACAGAGCGAGCGGTGGCTCCCGAGCCGAGTATCACGGCGTTGGCCACGTTCTCACATCCAGCCTCGCGCAACGCCTGCCCGACGCCGTAGACATCGGTGTTCTCACCGCTCCAGCCACCGTCGGCGCCCCTGACCAAGGTGTTGATGGCACCGACCTCCCGCGCCAAGTCTGAGACCTCGTCGGCAACCTCGAACGCAGCTTCCTTCAAGGGCATCGTCAGCGACAGCCCGGCCCACCGGGGGCCCAGCCCGGCCACGAACCCGGCCAGCTCGGCGGCCTGAACCTCGTGTGCGCCGTAGGACCAGTTGCTGAGCCCCAGGGCGCGATACGCCGCACAGTGCAGCGCCGGGGACAGGGAATGGCTGATCGGCGATCCCAGAACCGCGGCCTGGCGGGTTGTCGGAGTCAGCACTTGCCCGGGTTCTTGGTGCACCATGCCTGGAACAGTTTCACATTTGCCGCGTGACCAGCCGGGTCCACGGCAAACCTGGTCTCTCCGGTCGTCGGGTTCACCGCCACGAAGTACAGCCACGGCCCGGGTGTAGGTTTGAGCGCCGCCTGAATGGCCGACAACCCGGGGCTGTCAATGGGCCCCGGTGGAAGTCCCGCAACCAAGTACGTGTTGTAGGGGCTCTTGGTCGCCCGTTGGGCGTCGGTGGTGCCCAGTTTGCCGCGCCGTTGTGAGATGAAGCTCACCGTCGTGTCCAGCTGCAGCGGCATCCCCTTGGCGAGACGGTTCTCGATGACCCGTGCCACCTTCGGACGGTCGGTGGCGGCTTTGGCCTCGGCCTCGACGATGCTCGCCACGGTCAGCACCCGCTGGTCCTTGTCGGGGGTCACGCCAAGGGTGCCCAGCTCATTCAGAGACTGGGCCACCATCATCTGCAGCTGGGTCAGCGCGGTGGCCTTCGGCTCGAACGAGTAGGTCGATGGGAAGAGGTACCCCTCGGCGTCACCCTTGGCCACGACCGGCAGACCCAGCGCAGGGTTCTTGAGGGCCGCGGTGTAGTCAGCCAGCGGTTGGCCTGTGGACGAGGAGAGCTTCCTGATGATCTCGGAGGTCCACAGGCCTTCACGGATGGTGACCTTTGAGACCTTGCGGTTGACCGGGTCCAGCAACATCGCCAGGGCCAGCTGTGCGCTCATCTTGGAGTGCAAGGAGTAGACACCCGGCTGGATGGAACCGGACTGGGGGTTGTTGGCCGCGGCATCTTCGAACGCCACGGCCGTCTTGACCACGCCCGCTGCCGCCAACGTCGCGCCGATGGTCCGGCTGGCATCGCCGTCGTGCACCGCGATGGACACCGTTCCCGAGCCAGCGCCGACGTAGTCGTTGCTGGCGGTCAGGCTAGTAACCAAGGGCCACAGCACTGAGACGGCCACGGCTCCGGTACCGACGACCAGGGCGAACGCCACCGTCAGCACGATCATCCGCCGGGTGCGCCTCAGCCGGCGACGTTGCCTGCGGGCAAGCCGGTCAGCCTGCTGACGCGCCTCTTCGCGTCGACGTCGTTCACCTCGCCGGGTGGGCGTGGCCGCGCGCGACTGGTCGGGCTCATGGCCATCCGGGCCGAAGACCGAGGACTCGATGTGGCCACGCTTCATCTTTTCGAGCCTCCGGCGCTCGTCCGGGGCGCGCGCGGCTTGCGGCCGGCCACGAGCTCTCCTGGCGGGCGACCTGATGACTTCTCGACATCCAGGGCAGCCTGCAAGATGAGCACGGCGGCCGCCTGGTCCACCACGGCACGATGGGCGCGGCCGGGGACGCCGCTGTCGCGCAGCTGGCGGTGGGCGTCGATGGTTGTCAGGCGCTCGTCGACCAGCCGCACCGGGACAGGCGAGAGCCGGGCCGCCAGCGTGGTCGCGTAGCTGCGAGCCCCTTCAGCGGCAGGACCCTCACCACCGGACAGCGACCGTGGCAGGCCGACGACCACCTCCAGCACGTCGCGCTCGAGGACAACCGCCTCGATCGCGACCTGGTCTGCCCCGGAGGACAGATCGCGCACGAGAGTCCGGATCGGAGTGGCCAGGATCCCACCGGGATCACTGGCGGCGAGCCCGACGCGGACACTGCCCACGTCAACCCCCAGCCGGATCCCTGCCCGCATCCCTCAGCGCCCCGCCGTCACGAGCTCACCCACGGCGTGCTCGACCTTGGTCAGCGCTTCACCAACCTTGGTCACATCGGCACCGCCTCCCTGAGCCAGATCATCCTTGCCGCCGCCGCCACCACCGAGTACCTGGGCCGCGACCTTAACCAGCGCTCCGGCCCTCAGACCCCACTGCCGGGCCATATCGTTGGTGGCGATGATCACCACGGGGCGATCCTTGGCGACACCGGCCACGGCCACCACCGCCGGCCGCTGGTTGCCAAGCTTCGACCTCAGGTCCAGAGCCAAGCCCCGCAGATCGTCCGCGCCGACGCCGTTGCCGGTGTCGTGGCCCACGAAGCTCACCCCGAAGACGTCGCTGGCGCCCGCTGCCAGAGCGGAGGATCCGGACAGCACCTGTTGCTGGCGCATCGCGGTGATCTCACGTTCGGCATCCTTGAGCTTGCCCAAGATACTGGCGATCCGCTCCGGCAGCTCCTCCGGGCGAACCTTCAGCGCTTCAGTGAGCTGTCCAACCACCGCGTGCTCACGAGCCAGGAAGTCGTAGGCGTCGGTCCCCACCAGCGCCTCGACACGTCGCACGCCTGAGCCGATGGACGCCTCGCCGAGCAGCTTGACCAGCCCGAGCTGCCCCGAGCTCTGAGCATGGGTGCCACCGCACAGCTCGCGCGCCCAGTCTCCGACAGAGACGACCCGCACGGCATCACCGTACTTCTCACCGAACAAGGCCATCGCCCCAGATACGCGCGCCTCATCCTGGGTCATCACCTCGGCACGAACCTGCAGGTCCTCGATCAGCACCGCGTTGACCCTGGCCTCCACATCGGACAGGACCGACAACGGCAGCGCAGCAGATGCGTTGAAGTCGAAGCGGAATCGTCCCGGCGCGTTCTCCGACCCTGCCTGGGTCGCGGTGTCACCCAGCGCCTCACGGATAGCCTTGTGCACCATGTGCGTCGCGGTGTGTGCACGAGAGATCGCGCGACGGCGATGGATGTCGACCAAAGCCTGGACCTGTTCCCCCATCAGCACCTCGCCTGAGACAACCCGGGCACGGTGCACGACGAGCCCCTTGATGGGCGACTGCACATCGCGCACGTCCAGGATCGCTCCATTGTGCAGCGTGACTCGCCCTGCGTCGGCCAGCTGCCCGCCGCCCTCGGCATAGAACGGCGTGCGGTCGAGCACCAGCTCGATCTCGTCCCCGGCGTGGGCCGACGTGACCGACACACCATCGATCAGCAGGCCGGCGACCGTCGCCTCCGAGATGGTCTCCTGGTAACCGGTGAACTCCACTGCCCGCCCCAGCGAGTCCGCGACGAAGCGATACACCGAGGTGTCGCCATGGGCGCTCTTCTTGGACCTGGCGTCAGCCTTGGCCCGCTCACGCTGTTCCTTCATGAGCCGGCGGAACCCGTCCTCGTCGACCTGGACACCGTGCTCAGCAGCCATCTCCAGCGTCAGCTCGATGGGAAAACCGTACGTGTCGTGCAGCGCGAAGGCCTGGTCGCCTGCCAGCGTGTGCTGCCCGGATGACTTGGCATTGGCCACCGCGGTATCCAGCAAGGTGGTGCCGGAGGCGAGGGTCCGCGAAAAAGCCTCTTCCTCGGCGTACGCAATCTGCGAGATCCGGGAGAAACCGGTCCCGAGCTGGGGATATGACTCCTTCATTCGCGCCATGCTCACCGGGAACAGGTGCGGCAGACACGGCTGGTCGAAGCCCAGCAGACGCATCGAGCGCACAGCCCGACGCAGCATCCGTCGAAGAACATAGCCGCGGCCCTCGTTGCCGGGCGTCACACCGTCACCGATGAGCATCAGTGAGGCCCTCACGTGGTCGGCCACCACACGCAGGAGCACGTCGTCGGGATCGCTGTGCGCCGCGTCGTGCGCCGAGTGCACGCCGTACTTCTTGCTCGTCAGCTCCGCCGCCTTGGCCAGCACCGGATAGACCTCGTCGATCTCGTAGATGTTATCCACGCCCTGCAACACCGAGGCGATGCGCTCCAGGCCCATTCCGGTGTCCACGCTCTTGGCCGGCAGGTCACCCAAGATCTCGTAATCGTCCTTGCTGGCGCCTTCGCCCCGCACGTTCTGCATGAAGACGAGGTTCCAGATCTCCATGTAGCGGTCCTCGTCAACGGCTGGACCGCCCTCCTGGCCATACTCGGGACCGCGGTCGTAAAAGATCTCGGAGCACGGACCACACGGTCCGGGCACACCCATTGACCAGAAGTTGTCGGCCATGCCGCGGCGGACGATGCGCTCAGCGGGGATTCCGGAATGCTTGAGCCACAGCTGCGCAGCCTCGTCGTCGTCCAGGTAGACCGTCGCCCACAGCCTGTCCTGGTCCAGCCCGTAGCCACCCTGCTCCCGGCTTGTGGTCAACAGCTCCCAGGCGAAGGTGATCGCGTCGGCCTTGAAGTAGTCACCGAAGGAGAAGTTGCCGTTCATCTGAAAGAAGGTGAGGTGCCTGCTGGTCTTGCCCACCTCGTCGATGTCACCGGTGCGAACACACTTCTGCACGCTGGTGGCGCGCTTGAACGGTGGAGTCTCCTGTCCCACGAAGTACGGGGCGAACGGCACCATGCCGGCACCAACGAACAACAGGTTCGGGTCGTCGTAAATCAGCGAGGCGCTGGGCACAACGGTATGGCCCTTGGACTCGAAGAAGGCGAGCCAGCGTCGTCTGATCTCTGCGGTTTCCATCGTGGTGTTCCTCACGCTCTGAGCTGGCCCGCAGCAGGCAGACCAACACCTAGGGTATGCCGGGGACTCAAGCTACAGCGCCCAAAAACGCATTCGGCCGGGATAAGACCTGGACGGGCGCAGGCTGGGGTCCTCGGCTTAGTGTCCTACTTGGCTCGCAACGAGGTGGGATCCTCGATCAGGGCTCGGGCCTGCTCATCGGTCATCACGCGGCCATCCGGCAACGCGTCGGGGTCTATGCCGAGGGCATAGCGCAGCTCGGTCTCTCGCTCGGTCATGCCCTCACGGACCGCGCCGGCCAGCTCGCGCAGACCCTCCCCCAGATCTGACAGGCTGCCTGACAGCCCCTGCGCAATCCCCGACGGGGAGTACGCCTGCACCGTCTTGGTGGCCTTGCGGACGACCAGCACGCCCACTGTGGCTCCGAGGGCAACCCAGAAGAGTCGACGCATGGCCTAGCCCCTCCTGCGCCGGCTGCTGGCGCCCTTGCGCGGGCCAGAGGCCGTCATCGCCGAACGCACGCCGTAGGTGAAGGCGGCCACCTTGACGACCGGTGAGCCCACAGTTGCGGCAAACAGCGAGGTCAGCGCGTTCAAGTTCGTGCTCATCGACGAGATGTTGGCAGAGATGGTGTCCAGACGAACGATCTGCTCGTTGGTGGAGGCCACCGTGTCGGTCACCTGCGTAAGCAACGGGACGGTCTGCGCGGACAGTCCGTGGACGCCCAGCGAGGTCTCGTCCAGGACCTTGCCTGCCTTGCCGATGAGCCCGCCCAGGCGTAGGACCAGGTAGGCGAAGGCCAGGGCCGCAATCACCCCGGCGATGTCACCGATGGAGACGGTAGCCACATTCACGTGCTCACCTCACGACAGATGTTGATCAGGACCAGAGCCAAAACCCTACCCCCACAGCAAGTCTGACGGGGATGGGGAGTCGGGGCGGTTGATTGGCCGATGACGGCCTCCATGCGTTTGCATCGCCTACGTTGCCCTTATTCGCTCCTTGAGCCGCGCCCACCGCGAGGACAACCTCTCTTCGAACCCCCGGTCGGTGGGCCGGTAGTAGTCGGTGCCTTCCATCAGGTCATCGGGAAGGTACTGCTGGGGGACGACCCCTGCGGGGTCGTCGTGAGGGTAGATGTACCCCTGCCCGTGCCCGAGCCGGGTCGCCCCGGCGTAGCCGCTGCCGCGAAGGTGAGCAGGAACTGGGCCGCCCTTGCCAGCCCGGATGTCCGCGATCGCCTCGTTGATCCCCAGATAGCTGGCGTTCGACTTAGGCGCCATCGCGTTGTGCACGACCGCCTGAGCCAGGATGATCCGCGCCTCGGGCATGCCGATCTGCGCCACCGCGTGCATGGCGGCGACGGCCGTCTGCAAGGCCGTCGGATCAGCCATCCCGACGTCCTCACTTGCCGCGATGACGATCCGCCGGGCGATGAACCGCGGGTCCTCTCCGGCTTCGAGCATCCGCGCAAGGTAGTGCAAGGAGGCATCGACATCACTGCCACGCATCGACTTGATCAGCGCGCTGGCCACGTCGTAGTGCTGGTCACCCGCGCGGTCATAACGCACAGCAGCATGGGCGACAGCCTGCTCCACCTGAGCCAGTGAGATAGGGATCTGCTGGTCATCGCCGCGTCCTGGCGGATGGGCGTCCAGCGCAACGCCTGCTGCCGCCTCCAGGGAGGTCAGTGCGCGACGCGCGTCTCCACCTGCCATCCGTATGACATGCCGCCTTGCCTCTGGTTCGAGAGTGAAGACCCCGGCCAGCCCACGCTCTTCGGACAGGGCACTGGCCAAGACGTCATCCAGGTCGTCATCGGAGAGCAGCCCCAAAGTAATCAGCATGGACCTGGACAGAAGCGGAGCGATGACGCTGAAGGACGGGTTCTCGGTGGTCGCCGCGACCAGGACCACAAGACGGTTCTCCACCCCTGGCAACAGTGCGTCCTGCTGCGCCTTGGTGAACCGGTGGATCTCGTCCAGGAAGAGGACAGTCTGCCGGTCGTACATGTCACGCTCTCGAGCCGCCTGCTCCATGACGACCCTGACGTCCTTGACCCCTGCCGTGACCGCCGACAGCTCCACGAACCGGCGTCCGGCGGTGTTCGCAACCAAGTGAGCCAGGGTCGTCTTACCCGTGCCCGGCGGCCCCCAGATGATCGCGGACAGGGGGCCGGCAGCACCCGCATGCCCTTCGATCAGCCGTCGCAGCGGGCTTCCTGGGCGCAGGACATCGTTCTGTCCCCGGACCTCGTCCAAGGATCGCGGGCGCATCCGCACAGCCAGCGGCGCCATGGAGGCCGCACTGGCATAGGGGCCTGCCATGGCCTCACGTGACGAGGAAGCGAAGAGGTCGTCGCCTGCGCCGGTGCTCACGATTGGCAGGCTAGTCCTGTGCCTCAGGCTCGGCGTCGACGCCAGCCTCCTTGCGCTGGTTCGCGGTGATCGGGGCCGGCGCTGACGTCAGTGGGTCAAAACCACCACCGGACTTCGGGAACGCAATGACATCGCGGATGGAGTCAGTGCCCGACAGCAGCGAGCAGATGCGGTCCCAGCCCAACGCGATACCGCCGTGCGGGGGGGCACCAAAGGCAAAGGCGTCCAGCAGGAAGCCGAACTTCTCCTGGGCCTCTTGCTCGCCCAGGCCCATCACCGCGAAGACTCGCTCCTGAATGTCCTTACGGTGAATACGGATTGAGCCCCCACCGATCTCATTTCCGTTGCACACGATGTCGTAGGCGTAGGCCAGGGCCGAACCTGGGTCGGTATCGAAAGTGTCCATGAACTCGGGTTTGGGAGAGGTGAACGCGTGGTGGACCGCGGTCCAGGCGCCGGAGCCGACCGCCACGTCACCGGAGGCAAGTGCTTCGCTGGTCGGCGCGAACAGCGGCGCGTCAAGCACCCAGAGGAACGACCAGGCGGACTCGTCGATGAGATCGCACCGCCGGCCGATCTCGGAGCGCGCCGCGCCCAGCAGGGCACGGGAGGTCTTGATCGCACCAGCCGCGAAGAAGATGCAGTCGCCGTCGTTGGCGCCGACGTGCTTGGCCAGTCCATCGCGCTCGGTCTGCGTGAGGTTCTTGGCCACCGGACCGGCCAGAACCCCGTCCCCGCCGACCAGGACGTACGCCAAGCCCTTGGCCCCGCGTTGCTTGGCAAACTCCTGCCAGGCGTCGAGCTGCTTGCGCGGCTGCGCGGCTCCACCAGGCATCACGACGGCACCGACGTACTGCGCCTGGAACACCCGGAAGGTCGTGTCCGCGAAGAACTCCGTGCAGTCGGTGAGCTCCTGAGCGAAGCGCAGGTCCGGCTTGTCCGAGCCGTAACGCGCCATCGCGTCCGCGTACGTCATCCGCAGCATCGGTGTGGTGATCTCGTGGCCGATCAGCTTCCACAGCGCAGTCAGGATCGCCTCACCGAGCTCGATGATGTCGTCCTGGTCAATGAAGCTCATCTCAATGTCCAGCTGGGTGAACTCCGGCTGACGGTCGGCGCGGAAGTCCTCGTCACGGTAGCAACGGGCGATCTGGTAGTAGCGCTCCATCCCGGCGACCATGAGCAGCTGCTTGAACAGTTGCGGGCTCTGCGGCAGCGCATACCAGGATCCGGGCCGCAACCGGGCGGGCACCAGGAAGTCACGTGCTCCCTCAGGGGTGGACCGGGTCAAGGTGGGCGTCTCGATCTCGACGAAGTCCCGCTCGGCCAGGACGGCCCGGGCGGCCTGGTTCACCTTGCTGCGCAGTCGAATGGCCGCTGCCGGGCCGGGACGACGAAGGTCGAGGTAGCGGTGCTTGAGCCGGGCTTCTTCGCCGACTGTGACCCGCTCGTCGATCTGGAACGGCAACGGGGCTGCAGGGCTCAGAACCTCCAGCTCGGTGGCAACGACCTCGATCTCGCCCGTGGGCAGGTCCGTGTTGGCGTTGCCCTCCGGACGCCGGCGTACCTCTCCGGTGACCTTCACGCAGTACTCGTTACGCAGGTCGTGTGCCTGACCTTGGGCCAGGATCTCGTCACGAACGACGACCTGGGCAACCCCCGACGCATCACGCAAGTCCAGAAACGCCACACCACCGTGATCGCGCCGACGGGCGACCCACCCGGCAAGGATGACGGTCTGCGAGATGTGGTCGGCGCGCAAGGTGCCAGCCTCGTGAGTGCGAAGCACGGTGGAGTCCTTCAATCGGTTCGAGGGTAGGTGAGGTGCTGCGCCCGTTCCGGCGGGCCAGCACCATCATCTTACGGAAAGGCGGTAGTCCCTTCGAACCGGTCCTTGCGACTTCGCCGGCTCCTCGGCTGGCCACGGAGCTGGTCGTGGGCGGGTCAGCGATATGCCGGGTGCTGCGGCCAGGGAGCGTTGTGCGGTCGTAGCGTGACCCACCCGCGAGCCCTCGCCGCGTGCGCCGTCAGGATGCCCACCACGGCACTTGGGTTGTGCAGCTGACCGCCGAGCACCGCATCGTGCGCCTCGTCGAGGTCGACCCAGCACACCGGCATGGCGTGTTCCTCCCCCTCGCGCCTGAACCGCTCGCCGTGGGGTACGGCAGTAAGGTCCCGTGCGAGGAAGACCCGCAGCGCTTCGGAGATACCACCGGGAGACCCGAAGTAGTCGATTAGGACGTGCCAGCGGCCGGCAGCCAGGTCTGCCTCCTCGTGAAGCTCGCGGGCCGCACCCTGCCAGGGCGGCTCCCCCGCCACGTCCAGCAGACCGGCGGGCAGCTCCCACTCGAAGGCGCCGACCGGGTGACGGTACTGCTGGATAAGCAGAATCTGGTCGCCGTCCCCGACGGGGCGCAGTGCCACGATCGAGACCGCACCCGGGTGTTCCACATACTCACGCGTGACCTCCCCGGCCTCTCCGAGGTCAACGATGTCGCGCCGGACGTCCCAGACCATTCCCTTGAACACCAGCGTGCTCTGCCGGACCGGTCGCTGCTGCAGCCGGTCGCCCAGGTCAGCACCATGCAGGACCTGGGCATCCAGGCTCATCTCGGCGCCAGGCTCATGTCGCAGCAAGGCTCAGGGCCTGGCCGCGCCGGTCGCACCGCAACGCTCATGGCACCGCAACGCTCGCGCTGTCCTTTGGTCTTTCAACCTCGACGAGGCGTGAGGCCCTGTGGGCGTCGATTGCGGCACCCACCAGCCCCGCGAACAGCGGGTGCGCGCGGGTCGGCCGGGAGAGGAACTCGGGGTGAGCCTGGGTGGCGACATAGTACGGGTGCACCTCGGCACTCAGTTCGACGAACTCGACGAGGCGGCCGTCGGGCGAGGCGCCGGAGAAGCGAAGCCCGGCGTGCTCGAGCTGGGACCGGTACTCGTTGTTCACCTCGTAGCGATGCCGGTGTCGCTCATTGACCAGAAGCGAACCGTAGGCACCGGCGATAACTGAGCCTTCGACCAGCTTGGCGGGGTAGGTCCCCAGCCGCATGGTGCCACCGAGGTCTCCGGCGCCGTCGACGAACGCCTTCTGCTCCTCCATGGTGGCGATCACCGGATGGGTGGTGTGAGGGTCGAACTCGCTGGAGGACGCGTCCGCGATGTCAAGGACGTTGCGGGCGTACTCGATCACCATGCACTGCAGCCCCAGGCAGATGCCCAGGGTCGGCACCCCTCGCAGGCGAGCCCACTTCAGCGCCCCGAACATGCCCTCGATGCCTCGGATACCGAAGCCACCCGGCACCACGATCGCATCGACGCCGCCGAGCGCCTTCTGGGCACCGGCATCGCTCTCGCACTCGTCGCTGGCCACCCAGCGGATCGATACCTTCGCATCGTGGTGGAAACCACCGGCGCGCATGGCCTCGGTGACGGACAGGTAGGCATCTGGCAGATCAATGTACTTGCCCACCAGGGCTATCTCCACAGCGTGCTCGGGGTTGTGCACCCGACGCAGCAGCTTGTCCCAGTCACTCCAGTCCACGTCGCGGAAGGGCAGGCCGAGGCGCCTAATGACGTAGGCGTCCAGTCCCTCAGAGTGCAGCACGCGGGGGATGTCGTAGATGCTTGGGGCGTCGACGCACGCCACGCACGCTTCAGTGTCGACATCACACATCAGCGAGATCTTGCGCTTGACGTTGTCGGGGAGATCACGGTCGGCGCGCAGCACGATGGCGTCGGGCTGGATGCCAACCTGTCGCAGCGCGGCCACCGAGTGCTGGGTCGGCTTCGTCTTCAGCTCACCGCTGGGTGCAAGGTAGGGCACCAGCGAGACGTGCAGGAAGAAGACGTTGTCGCGGCCCACGTCATGGCGAACCTGGCGGGCAGCCTCCAGGAAGGGCAGCGACTCGATGTCGCCGACCGTGCCGCCGATCTCGGTGACGATGATGTCCGGACGATCCTTGGCGGGCACATTGGCCTGCTCGCGCATCCGCGACTTGATCTCGTTGGTGATGTGCGGGATCACCTGGACCGTGTCGCCCAGATACTCCCCGCGCCGCTCCTTGGCGATCACATCGCTGTAGATCTGACCGGTCGTGACGTTGGCTCGACCCACCGAGGGCACGTCCAGGAATCGCTCGTAGTGGCCGATGTCCAGGTCGGTTTCGGCACCATCGTCGGTGACGAAGACCTCACCATGCTGGAACGGGTTCATCGTCCCGGGGTCCACGTTGAGGTAGGGGTCGAGCTTCTGCATCGTCACCCGTAGACCGCGAGCGCGGAGAAGATGTCCGAGGCTGGAGGCTGTGAGGCCCTTGCCCAGTGAAGAGGCAACGCCTCCGGTTACGAAGATGTGCTTAGTCAGTTGCGCCACGGGCTTTAACTTTACGTCATGGCAAGGGTCTGGGAATACCATGCCAGCCATCGAGTAACCGTGTCGGACCCATCGGGCAGCGCCGCGGCAACCTGCCGGCCGTGGGCAGCGAGCTCTTCACGCAGACCGGGGTCGGCCAGGATAGAATCCGTGGCCTTCGCGATTGACCCAGAGTCTCCCGGCGGGACCAATAGACCGGTCCCCAGCACCAGGTCGTGCAAACCACCAACATCGGCAGCGACTACGGGCGTTCCGGCCGCCATTGCCTCCTGCACCACCAGTGCGCGGGCTTCCCACTGGCTCGGCAGGACGAACACCTCAGCACCGCGCAGCCACTGGTCGATCTCGGTGCTCGACCCGACGAAATGGACCGGCGCCCCCAGCGCGCGGCACTGTTGGCGGAGCTGGGCCAAAAGCTCCGGGTCTCCCTCACCCACGACCACCCAGGTACACGCCTCACGCAGCTGGGAGGCAGCCTGCACCAGCGCCAGAAGATTCTTCTGGCGCGCAATCCGCGAGATCGTGACCACCAGGGGCGCTGTACTGTCGGCCAGGCTGTCCAGGTCCGGGCCGTAGGAGGTGAACAGAGCCTGCCGGATCCGGGCGCGCCCGGCACTGTCGGACGGGCGGGCAGCAAGCAGATGCGGGACCCGAGGCGACGGCACCTCGGCCAGCTCGGCGCGACCCGCACCGAACGCCCGCGCCTCGCGAACCAGGTCACTGCTGGCCCCCGTGACCAAGTCGGCACGACGGGCCACCCAGCCCTGAGACAGCCGCTTGAGCACCTGCCTCCCGCTGCCGGCCAGGACGGCATTGTGCTGGGAGACGATGAGTCTTGGCCCCTTAGGAAGGCCGGTGGTGGCCAGCGTTGCCAGCAGTGCGCCCTGGTGCCCGTGGGCATGCACGATGTCCGCGCTGGCAGCCAGACGCCGCAGCGCCCACACGTCCCGAACCCCACGGGCTCTGCCGGCTGCCCCCGGCCAGATCAGTCGCGACGAACCAAGGTCGAAGTGCTCAGCGGTCAGTGGGTGAGTCACCACCACAACCTCCACGCCACGTTCGCGCAGGTCCGCGCTGAGCTGGGCAACGTGGGTCCCGATGCCGCCGGTGCTGGGGCCGAGCAGCATGATCACCCTCACCCTTGCCTCCATCGCCCAAGTGCCGGCAGCTTGGCCAGCGCGAGTCGCGCCGAGTCGCGATCCCCAACCCAGGTCCAGGCGGCGCACAACGTCACGACGACGACCGCAACCAGGACCGCCGAGAGCGCTCCGGACACCAGACCCTCCGGGTGCAGCGCCGCCGCCAAGGCCCTGCCGAGGATGGCCGAGAACACGCCAGCACCGAGAGCCACGACCGCGCTACGACGAAATCCTCGCAGTGCCCCGGCGCCCCACCAGCGACGAACCGCTGCGAAGAGCCCCACCGCAGCCACCGTCATCCCCAATGAGCTGGCAAGGCCCAGTGCAAGCAGAGTGTTGCGAGGTCCAGCACCCGGGCCCAGCACCAGCAGGGGCACGATGGCGGCGATGACCCAGCCGCACGCCACCAGAGCACCCGCGACCGCAGGACGACCCTGGACATACAGGGCACGAGTAAGCAGGGCTGCGATGCCGAAGCCGACCAGTCCAGGCGCAAAGGCACTGAGTGCATCGGGCAGGGCCGCCAGGGCCGCTTTGCCGGCAGGACTGTGACGGCCTGCGTCCAGGGCACTGAAGAATGCGCCGGTCGGCAACGCAATAGCGAAGAGCACAGCGGCACCTGCGCTGGTAGCCACGATGATGGCCCGCGCCGACGAGGCCAGCGTCGAGTAGGCGCGCGCCAGCGAAGCCTGCTCCGTTCCGGAGACCAGCCCTATCTGATCGGGACCCGTCGCCAGCACGGCCTGGTCCAGCCCGGTCGCCAGTGCCGGCAGGGCGGCCATCGCAAAAGGGACCGCCAGGACGGCGTAGGGCAGGAGATAGATGGCCTGGACATAGACGTACACGTTCAGCGTTCCGGTGCCACCACTGTTCTGTGACACCCACAAGGTCACCAAGACGGCGAGCTGCTGGGCAACCAAAGCAGCCAACCCGGCCCCGGCGAGCGTTCTGGCTCGTCGGGCGACACCGTCGGGGAAGGTCCAGGTTGGGCGCAGCCGGATGCCGGCCCGATGCACCGGAATCAGCAGGGACAGGCTGAGCACGCCCACACCCAGCGTGGTTCCCACGGCTAAGACCATCCACGCCTGGCTGGGCAGCCGGGCAAGGTCGTTTCCCCTGCCTTGGGCAAGGGCACCGAACAACAGGTATGTCGCGATGACCACCACGCTGGACAACAGCGGAGCCATGACAACTCCGAGGAAGCGTCGGTGCGCCTGGAGCACGCCGGCAAGGATGATGCCCACCCCGTACAGCGCAATCTGGGGCGAGAAGACCAGAAGCAAGGAAGCCATGAGATCCACTGAACCCGCGCACGTCTGTCCCTTGACCACGAAGGTCGACAAGGGCCGGGCGCAGGCCGCCATCAGGATGGACAGCGGCACCAGCAGGGTGAGCGTCCACGTGAGCATGGCCGAGGCGGTGCGGGTGGCCTCGTGCTCATGCTGGCGAGCGAGCTGGCCGGCGATGATCGGGACGACGACTGCCGCCAGAGCCCCGCCTGCGGCAACCTCGAAGACGACATTCGGCAGCTGGTTTGCGGACTGGTAGACGCTGCCGATACAGGTAGCCCCGACGCTCTGAGAGAACACCAGCCAGCGGCCGAACCCGAACACTCGCGCAACGAGGGTGACCGCGGCGATGAGACCGGCTGCCGCGAAGACCCCTGGGGCGACCGCGCTGGTGTGGGCCGAGGTCTGGTCGTGGCCTGTCATGCGTTTAGGGGTCACGTCTGGGATGCAGGCGGGGACGACCATGACGGGCGGCCGAGCGCGTCAAGCTCGCGCAGGCCTGGTGTCGACTCAATCACTTTCGTGAAGCTGACCCTTTCCGAGGCCAACGTCACTGCTATTACCACCGCGAGGGCGAGAAGTCGGCCGCGCGGACCGGTGCGCGCCACCAGCGCGGTCCCGAGCAGAGCACCGGCACTGTTGGCCCCGGTGTCTCCGAGCATGCTCTGGCCACGGAGATCACCGGCCAGCGCCCCGATCGCAGCCCCGGCCGCTCCGCCGGCAGCGGCGGTGGCCGTCAAAGACGCCGCATCCAGGTCGGACTTACCCGCGCCGGCGGCAATCGGCGCGGCCAGCAGCAGAACGACCTTCAGCGCTCGGCCCGGACGCAGATCGAGCAGGTTGGCGATGTTGGCCGAGCCCGCGATCACCGCCCCGCCGACCAGCGTGGCCACCGCGCCGTTCGATCCACGCGACCGATCGATCATCCGGGCGCTCAGCAGACCCGTGGCGCTCAGGCCCAGGACCTTGATGGTCCCTGTGGTCACCTCGCCACTGCAGGCGGCGGCCAAGTGGCCGCGCAGACCCTTCCTGGCACTGCCATCGACCAGATCATCGAGCGCACCGAAGGCTGCGGCACCCAAGCCAGCTACCGCGACGGAGGCACCCGCACCGCCAGCGAGGGCTCCGGCCACGGCACCCGCGGTATAAGCAGGTCCCTCGAAAAGGGTCACCGGGCGACCCGCATGATTGTTACGCGTCCATCGCCCAGCCCCGCCCGGCGGGCGAAACCTCAAAAGTGCAGCGGCCAGAGTCGAGCAGACGGCGCCGATGACAAAGGAGCCTATGGCCGCCCCCTGCCGCCCCCGGCTCACCCGCTAACCGTGAGGTCCGGCAAAACCGCCTTGGCGTCACCGGCCAGGCCGTACTGCCCAGCGATACCCGCGTACTGCTGGGCCAGCGCCAGAACGATCGTGTCCTGCCCCATGGGCAGGTCCCCGTCATCGACGGTCGAGACGGCCTTCGACGCGTCAGCGCTCTTTCGTACCGCGGCCACCAGGTCCGCGGACTTGGTGGCGTCGGTGGTGTCGGACTTTGCTGCGACCACGACCCCAGATCCTCCGGCATCCAGCGAGCGGATCAGCTGAACGTAGGCCGCCAACCGGGCATCTGTGTCTTGTTGGGTGGATCCCTTCACCGCTGCGCTGAGGAAGACCACACTCGAGGACGGAAGGACCTGGTCCGGCGCCACGCTGAGGAGATCGCCGGCCTTCAGGCCATTCAAAGCGGCGCTGGCCGAGGGGGTGAGACGTTCGGTGGAGTGGTCCGTGCCGGCGAGGATCGCTCGCGCCAGCACGGTGGCCGCGAGCTGGTCTGGGCTGCTGGCCCCGGGAGGCGCACTGGCCAACGTGGCGTAGGGGCTGGCCACGGTGTTGCGCAAGGTGATCTGGGACGGATCAGCCCAGATGTCGTTCAAGGTGACCGTCGAACCCACCTTGGCGCCCGCCGCGATCAGGGAAGCCGTGGCGTTCTTGACCAGGTCGGCGTCCACTCCGGGCGCAACGACCAGGGCAACGGTCTTGCCTGCAAGACGGTCCTTCATCACCGCCGGCCCGACTGCTGAGGAGAACGCGTCACGGGCAGCGGCATTGCGGTTGGCGACGTCCAGCTCGGTGCGCAGCTGGGTCTTCTCCGCGCGCAGTGCTGTCATCTGATTGGTCAGACTGGTGCCGATGTCCCCCTTGAGAGGTCCGGCCCCCAGCACGATTCCGACCGTGAGCGCGAGGAAGATCGAGACGATGGATACCAGGTAGTAGCGAAAGTCGATCACGTAAAGAGCCCCACAATCCAGGACCACAGGTCATCCCACCGGGCAGCCATCAGCTGGAGCATGGCGGTCCCGGCCGGGGTGGCAGTCAAAGCGACGAATAACGCGACCAGGCCGACGGACAGCATGACGGCCAGTGAGAGGTTGGATATTCGCGATCGGTAGAGCCGGCTGACCCCCTTGGCATCGACCAACTTGCCACCCAGACGAAGGCGGGTCAGGAAAGTGCTGGCCATCCCTGAACGGCCCTTGTCCAGGAACTCGACCAGCGTGGCGTGGGAACCAACCGCAACGATCAGCGAAGCCCCCTTGTCATCAGCGAGCAGCATCGCCACGTCCTCGCTGGTGCCGGTGGCCGGAAAGACCACTGGATCCAGACCTAGCTTGCGGACCCGCTCCAGCCCCGGCGCCCTGCCATCCCGGTAGGCGTGGACGACGATCTCTGCCCCGCAGNTGAGGGTGGCATCCGAGACTGAGTCCATGTCTCCAACGATGAGGTGGGGCCGGTGACCAGCCTCGAGCAGCGCATCGGCGCCGCCGTCGACCCCGATCAGAATCGGCTTGAACTCCCGGATGTAGTGCCGCAGTGTCTGCAGGTCGTCCTTGTAGTGATATCCGCGCACCACCACAAGGGCATGGCGGCCTTCAAGGACGGTAGTGATGTCAGGAACCCCGACACCGTCAAGCAGAAGCGCGCGTTCGCGCCGCAGGTACTCCATCGTGTTGGCCGCAAAAGCTTCCAGCTGTACGGCCAGCCCGGCGCGGGCCTCGATCATGGCGGCGTCGACGATGTCCTGGTCAAAGAGGATTCCCTTGGCGACTACGACATCACCGACGTACAGGGTTTCGCCGTCCAGACGTGCAGACTGCCCATCCTTCAAGGCGAGCATGACGTCAGTGCCCACGTTGTCCAGCAACGGCACCCCGGCATCCACGAGGATCTCCGGCCCCATATTGGGGTAGCGTCCGGTGATCGAGCGTGCGGCGTTGACCACGGCCACCGGCTTGCAGGAAAGCAAGGCCTCAGCGCTGACCCGGTCGAGGTCCTGGTGGTCAATAATCGCGATATCACCCAACTTGAGCCGCTTTGTCAGGTCTTTTGTGCGTGCGTCCACGCGAACGGTCCCCCAGACACCGGGCAGATCGGGTCTATGGGGGGTTCGTTGTCGTAGATGCAGGGATCGCAAAGAGGGGGACATCGTGGCCTATTGTCCCATGGGCTTCAGCCTGCTTCGCCGCCCACACGCAGGGGCATGCCAACTCGTGACCCGATCCGGTCCTGAACGCTCACTGTCAGCGGGTCCTGTCGCCGAGCCGGCTTCACCGTCGCGACGCGGCCTCTGTCTGCGCAAGAAGCTCTCTGGCGTGCTCGATCGCCACCTCAGAGTCCTCCACGCCGGCCATCATCCGGGCGAGCTCACGGAGTCGTTCCTGACCGTTCACGGCGACCACCCCACTAGCGGTGATATGCCCCTCATCGGTCCTGCGCACGACGAGATGGCGGTCTGCGTAGGCGGCGACCTGGGCAAGGTGAGTCACGACGATGACCTGGGCCGAGCTAGCCAGCACCGCAAGACGAGCACCAACATCCAGGGCCGCCTTGCCACCCACGCCGGCATCGACCTCGTCAAAGACGAAGGTGGGCACGTCCCCGCTGCCGGTGACGACCTCAAGGGCCAGCATGACTCTGGACAGCTCGCCACCTGAGGCTCCCTTGGTGACGCTGCGTGCGGGCGCCCCCGGATTGGACGCAAGCAGGATCTCGACGTCGTCGACCCCATGGCGGCTGAAGCGCACCGGCTCGACCCCTTCGCCCAGGCACAGGCCCTCTGGGTCAGGACGGCGGCCGAGGTCAACCTGCACGACCGCCTTGCCCATGGCCAAATGAGAGAGCTCGGCCGTGACTCGGGTCCCAAAGTCTGTGGCGGCACGCTGCCTCGCCTCGCTCAGGTGACCGGCGGAGCTCGACAGCTCGACGNTCAGCGCCTCCAACCTGACCGCGAGATCANCAGCACGGTCGTCAGCCCCCTCCAGCTCGGTCAACCGGGCCGCTGATTCCTTGGCCCACAGCAGGATGTCGTCCGCCGTGTCACCGTACTTACGTTGCAGACGCGCCAGGTCTGCGCGCCTGTTCTGGACCCAGGCAAGCCTGGCAGGGTCGACGTCAACGCCGGCCAGGTATGCCGCGAGGTCGGTCCCCAGGTCCGCCGCGAGGTAGCCCAGCTCCTGAAGGCGACGATCCAGGTCGGCCAGCCCCTGATCGTGACCCGTCATCGGCGCCAGTGCTGCTCGTGCCAGGCCCAGCTGCCCGGCCACATCACTGTTGGGCCCATCGGGCCCGCCAGCACCGGAGTACATGCTCTCGGGGTCACCAGTGAGCAGTGCATGGGCCTGACCGGCGCTGGCGCGCAGGCCATCGGAGTGCGCCAGCCGCCCGTCCTCGGCACGCAGATCGAGATCCTCCCCCGGAAGCGGGTCGATGGCCTCGATCTCTTCCAGGCCGGTCCGGAGCACGTCCATCTCCCGCGCCCGGTCGCGAGCAAGCCCGCGTAGGTGAAGCAACTCGGCGCCAACCTGCTGGAAATCGTCATAGAGACCGACATAGCGCTCAAGCGGAACGGACACCGAACCACCGGCGAAACGGTCCAGCACGACCCGGTGCTGCTCCGGGCGTCGCAGCCGCCACTGATCGGACTGGCCATGGACGGCCACCAACAGCTCACCCAGCTCACCCAGGACGCTGACCGGGACGGTCCGGCCGCCGACATGAGCCTTCGAACGACCCCCGGCCGAGACGGTTCGGACAAGGATCAGGCCGTCCTGCACATCGCCACCGGCCTCGAGGACCCGCAGAGACGCCAGATGCTCCGGCCCAACATCGACAATGCCCTCAATGACGGCGGTCTTGGCCCCCGTTCGCACCAGGGCCGCGTCCGCCCGGGCTCCGAGCAACAGTCCGAGGCCTGAGACAACCATCGTCTTGCCGGCGCCAGTCTCGCCGGTCACCACATTCAGACCGGCCGACAGCTCCAACACCGCATCATCGATGACGCCGAGGTTCTGGATCCGGATCTCGCGAAGCATGGCGACAGCCTACGGACCGGTGGCCTCAGTGCTGCTCAGACGTGCCGGAAACGCCATGATTTCGCCGGGACGCCCCGCGCCAGCCGGTCACGGACAGGTCGAACTTTGCCACCAGCCGGTCGGCAAACGGCCAGGCGCTCAGACGCGCGAGGCGCACGGGCGTCTGGCTTCGGCACACATCGATGCGGGATCCTGGCGGCAGCGCAACGGTGCGCGAGCCATCGCACCACATGACAGCTGAGCCGTCGGTGTCCGCGAAGATCTCGATGGCCAGCGCCGATTTCGGTCCGATCACCAGCGGGCGGGCAAAGAGAGCGTGGGCCGAGATGGGCACCACCAGCATCGCCTCAACGTCCGGCCACATGACGGGGCCACCGGCGGAGAAGGCGTATGCAGTGGAACCAGTCGGTGTGGCCATCACCACGCCGTCGCAGCCGAAGGTGGACAACGGTCGCCCGTCAACCTCGACGGTAACCTCCAGCATCCGTTCACGGGCTGCCTTCTCCACCGTGACCTCGTTCAGGGCCCAGCTCCGGGCGATCACCTCGCCGTCATAGGTTGCGGTGACTTCCAGGGTCATCCGCTCCTCTACGGCGTAGTCCCTGGCCACAATGTGCTCCACGGTCTCGACGAGCTTCTCGCGCTCTGCTTCGGCGAGGAACCCCACATGTCCCAAGTTGATTCCGAGCAGCGGAGCCTCGGTCCCCCTCGAGAGGGCAGCGCCGCGCAGGATGGCGCCATCACCGCCAAGCACGCAGACCAGCTCGCAGCCGCGGGCCGGATCCGTGGGGTCGACCGTGACGATGTTGGGGCTGCCACCCAAGATGGTCGCCTCGGCCGCATCGGGAAGCAGGGCAACCTGTAAGCCTGCCGCATGAAGCTGGTCCGCGACAACCCCGGCGAACTGTTGAGCCTCGACCCGTCGGGGGTGAGCAACCAGGAGGATACGGCGCGTCATGCGGATGCCTCCGTGGACAAAGTGGCGGCCAGCTCAGTGACCTGGGCAGCTGTCAAGCCCTGTTCGGGGCGTGGTGTCAACCACAGTAGGTACTCCGCGTTACCGGCTGCACCCCGGATGGGGCTAAGGCACAGAGCTTTGGCTGTCAGAGCGCACGCCAAGGCTGCGGCCACCACCTCTTCAATCACCCTGGCGCGATTGACCGCCGATCGGACGATTCCACCCTTGCCCAGACGTTCGCGCCCGACCTCGAACTGCGGCTTGACCAAGACCACCAGGTCGCCGGTCGGCTCAACCAGTGTGCCCAAAACGGGCAGCACGAGCCGCAAAGAGATGAAGCTGAGGTCCGCCACCAGCAGCTCGGCAGGTCCTCCCAGGTCGCCCGCACGGGCATCGCGAATGTTGTAACCCGAGCGTTCGATCACACGGGGGTCGAGGGCCAGCTCTTCGGCCAGCTGGCCATGACCAACGTCCACAGCGACGACCTCGCGGGCGCCGTGTCGCAACAAGACCTGGCTGAACCCTCCGGCGGCTGCCCCGACGTCGAAACATCGCTTGCCGGCAACGCTGAGCCCATCGGGCCCGAACGCCTCCAGGGCCGCGACCAGCTTGTACGCCGCGCGACTGACCCAGCGCTCAACTCCGCCTGCCAGCTCGAGCATCTGAGCGGCATGCACCGGTGTCGACGCCTTCTTGGCCGGAGATCCGTCCAACAGGACAGAACCCGCCCTCACCAGGTCGCTGGCCTGACCCCGGGAACGGGCCAGGCCCCTGGTAACCAACTCAACATCGAGCCGGTGAGAGACCTCGTTCACTCCTGGCCGAGATCAGCAAGGCGGCTTTGCAGGACGTCATGGACATGCTGGGCGACCTCAATCCGTCTGTCCAAAGACTCACCGGTGGCCCCGTCGAGCTGGCTGAGCGCCTCGTCAACAGCCTCGTCACCAGTGAGCTGTCGCTCGGTACCGGGCGTCGCGCTCACGTGTCGGCCAGCTTGGTACGCGTGCTGACCGCTGACCGGGGGGTTCTGGACGTCACCGTCTTGTCAGGCGCTGCCTTCTTGGCGACGGGCTTGCCAGCCGCTGCCTTCTTGGCGACGGGCCTGCCAGCCGCGGTCTTCTTGGCGACGGGCTTGCCCGCGGTTGCCGGCGACGAGGCCGCCTGCAGCCTGACAACCTCTTTCTGCAGCCGGGCCGCCTCTGCCTGAGCCTCCTCAAGCTTCTGGGCGGGCACCAGCCCAAGACGGGTCAAGATCGCGGCATCCACCTCGTCACGAACCAGCGTTGTCAGGTTCGAACGATTGGCGACCGCCGCTGCCAACAGCTCGTCAGCCAGGACGCTCACCTGTGCAGCCATCTTGGTGCCGGTAGCAATGCCAGTTGCCGGCAGTGAAAGCAACCCCTGCGCGGCCTCCATGGCACGGGCCCGCGTGAGGTCAGTCAGACCCGAGGCGAGCTGGACATAAGCGCGTACAGATTCGAAAGCCATTGTTCCTCCTTGGAGTGTCGCTGCAGCACCACGTTACTGCCCTTCGCCTGCAGCCGTCTTGGTCGGTTGGGTCGTTTTTGGCGCGCGCAGACACGTGTGCGACCAGGAGCTCAACTCGTCGGTGCGACTGCCCTGTCGAGCTCATCCGACAACGCCGCCCCGTGTCCGCCGCGCGGATCCATCGAGCCACCCCGGGCGTCACCTGCATCCCAGAGTGCGGCCAAGGCGGCACGCAGCCGTTCGTTCAGCGTCCCACTCTTTGACAGGACCAGCTCTCCGCGCGCCGAGACCGATGCATGCGCCCCCCCGCAAAGCCACTGTGAGGGATCCTGCACGTCGTGGATGGGCTCGGTGTACGCCAGCTGCAGGCAACGCAGATCCGTGGCGACGTACCGGGGGCGGACTGCCTTCTGCGCGCCAACCACATCGGCCCAGCGGTGGACACCTCCGAACACGAACAACGAGTCCATCCCGGCCGCAGTGGCCCCCAGGATGTCCGTGTCCAGGCGATCCCCGATCGCCATCGTGCGGTCAACCCCGGTCGCCAGGACGGACAGGCTCAGCTCGTAGAGCGGGGTGTGCGGCTTGCCCACCACGACCGGATCCACGTGAACCGCCTGACGGACCGCACCGACCAGGGCACCGTTGCCCGGCGCCACACCCTTGTCGGTGGGCAGGGTGCTGTCGACGTTTGTCGCCACCCACAGGGCCCCAGCCTGCACGGCATAGGCAGCCTCGGCTAGATCGGTCCAGTCCACCTGAGTCCCGTAGCCCTGTAGGACCGCAACGGGCGACTCGTCCGATCTCGTTGTCTGCGCCGAGGTCGCCTCAGCACTCACCGCAAGCAGGCCTGCCTCCTGCAAGGCCAGTGAAACCCCTGGCCCACCGACGGCCAGTACCCTCGAGCCAGCCGGGCACCGTTGCGCCACGTAGTCGGCGCCCGCCTGGGCGCTGGTGACTACCCGCGCTATGGGCCCAGGCAGCCCTAGGGAGTCCAGGTGCGCGGACACTTCGGCCGGCGAGCGAGACGCGTTGTTGGTCGCGTAGACGACCCTGACTCCGCTCGCCAGTGCTGACAACAACGACTCCACGGCATGCGGCACGGCGTGGTGCCCCCGGTAGATGACACCGTCCAGATCGCAAACGATGCCGTCAACTGCCCCAATCAGTGCGTCCTTGGTGCTCGCCGCAATCATGGCGTCCGCTGATCAGGACCGCCCGCCACCTCGCCCTCGCCCTCGTCCTCCAGCAGATCGACGAGGACCGCCCCGTCAAGCTCAGAGAGTCGCTCACCAGCATCAGTCTCACCATCGAAGTCAGCGTTGGCAGCGTGACCGAACCAGATCAGGGCTCCATCTTCATCACCTTTGGCAAGCAGGGCCTCGGCATAGGCATAGAACAACCGTGGCGCCCATGGCTCGCGCGAACCGATCTTGAGCTGGGGCAGCTGAAGCCCGACCACTGCGGCCTCGTACTGACCGAGGTCACGGCGTATCCCGGACACCACGATCGCCAGCTCGACGCGTTCGCTGGTAGCCAGTGTTGCTGCTTCCGGCGAAGCCGCCAGATCCAAGGCTCGCTCAGGGCGGCCGAGACCACGTTCGGCATCGACCATGAATGGCAGCATGTGCGAGGAGCCCGAGAGTCTGCGGGCGGTGCGGAACTCACTGAGCGCCTTTGCCCACTCGCCCTTGCGATAGTGGACAAGCCCCAGTGCCTCGCGAGCCGCAGGCACCCGGCCTGCCCGACGCACTGCCGTCTCGGCATGCGCCTGGGCCGCTTCGATATCGGTGTCCAGGTAGGTGGCGACCATCACCAGATGCTGTCCAACCCCAACTGCGTTCTCCTTGCTGAGCGTCCTCAGCTGGTTCTTGACCGATCGATCCAGCTCAAAGCCTGTCACGTCATCAGGGATCGAGGGCTCCGGCAGCCTCGGCTTGTTCGGCGTCAGCATCGAGCCGCCCCGCTGGCCCTCTCGATCTGTCCCGCCCCGTCCTGCGCGATCGGCTCCACGATCCGCGCGAGCATCTGAACTTCGCTCACTGCCACGCGGACCCGTGCCGGAAGATCCCCGATCATCTCTGCGCGGGCGACCCCCACCAGGACCGCGCCCCGACCCCACACTCGAACTCCCGCCCGAGCTAGGGCGTCGCTCATCGCCGGCACCTGGACCACGACGGTCTCCACCGCGGTCAGGTCGCCCGGATGATGAGCCTCGTCGAGGGTCGTCCTCACGGGGGCGACGGGCACGCTGGTCGTCAGACACGAGTCCGGCTCCATTCGTTGTGGGTGCTTGGTGATGGTTGCTTGTCGCGGTCCTTCGCAGACCACACAATCTTACGGCAAACGCAAAAGAGCCCCGACCGGTTGTTCCCGGTGGGGGCTCTTTCACAATGTATGTCCGGCGGCGTCCTACTCTCCCACACCGTCACCAGTGCAGTACCATCGGCGC
>JGI24140J50213_10000052_pt1 | contig 44860 bp, 48 predicted proteins | sample BarGraIncu00222A_FD_50213 | JGI IMG/M metagenome (IMG submission 50213)
GTTCATGCTCGGTGACGAACCCCGGCTCCGCGACTTCGTCGAGGAGGTGGCCCGGCGCAACGGGGGCCGCGTCTTCTCTCCCTCGGCCGACCGGCTGGGCGAGTACGTCGTCAGCGACTTCCTCCGCATACGCCGCTCCCACCGCTGACCCATGGGCGGTGAGATGACCGACGCAGCCGCCGTGACCGACCCTCGGCCGCCCCCGCGCTGGCGCCGCCGGCCGCTGCGCAACCTGCCCCCCGAGGTCGCCGTCCTCTCGGCGGTGGCCTTCTCGGTGGCCCTCGGCTTCGGCATCGTGGCGCCGGCGATCCCGCTGTTCGCCAAGCACTTCGGCGTGAGCAACGCGGACGCCAGCGCCGTCGTGTCCGCGTTCGCTCTGATGCGCCTGCTGACCGCGCCGTTCGCCGGGCGCCTGGTCAACCGGGTAGGCGAGCGCATCGTCATGGCCACCGGGATCGGGATCGTCGGCGTCTCGAGCCTGCTCGCCGGGTTCTCGGGGTCGTTCGGCCAGCTCGTGGTCCTGCGCGGCGCGGGCGGGATGGGCTCCGCGATGTTCACCGTGTCGGCGTACAGCCTGCTGCTGCGCGTGGTCAGCGCGGACCAGCGCGGGCGCGCGGCGGGTGCGTTCCAGGCCGGGTTCTTGTTCGGCGGCGTGACCGGCCCCGCCTTCGGCGGGAAGCTGGCGAGCTGGTCGCTGCGGGCGCCGTTCTTCATCTACGCGGCCACGCTGCTCCTCGCCGGTACGGTCGCGACGGTCTACCTCGCGCGCGCACAGCTGAACCGGCGCGAGGAGGCCGCCGGCACGGACCACGTACCCGTGCCGTTCCTGGCGGCCCTCCGCAGCACCGCCTACCGGGCCGCGCTGATCAACAACTTCGCGACCGGCTGGGCCATCGTCGGCGTGCGGTCGGCCCTGGTCCCGCTGTTCGTGGCCAAGGTCCTTCATGAGCGCCCCGACTGGACCGGATACGGCATCTTCGTGTCGTCGGTGGTCCAGGCGGCCCTGCTCGCGCCCGTCGCGCGAAGGGTCGACGGCAGCGGGCGACGGCCGTTCCTGCGGGCCGGGGCAGCCCTCGGCGTCGCGGGCTGCGTGGTGCTGGCGTACAGCCACTCGCTGCCGCCGTACCTGTTCGCCATGGCGCTCTTCGGCGCCGCGACCGCGATGCTCAGCACGTCGGCGTCGGCCGTGGTCGGCGACGTCATCGGCGGGCGCGGGGGTACGGCGATCGCCGGCTTCCAGATGTCCGCGGACGCGGGCCAGACCGTGGGCCCGGTCGTCGCCGGGTCGCTGTCCGACCGGTACTCGTACACCACCGCGTTCCTCGCATCGGCCGGCGTCTCAGCCGTCGCGCTCGTCGCTGCGCTGCTGATGCCCGAGACGCGACGGAAGACCCCGCCGCCCGAGCCGCCGGCCGGCTCAGAAGACGAGGCAGAGGCCTGACTGCGGCCGGGCGCCGATGATCACCGCAACGACCAGCGGGACCAGCAGCCCCGCGACGAGGGCCAGCAGCCACGCCCGTCCGTGCCGCGGGCCGACGCACGCCGCAGGAACGAGACCGCAGACCAGCACGATGACGGTCGACCAAACGACGAACTGCGCGGGAGGCGGCGGCCCGCTCTCCGGGCAGTCCTGGTAGGAGCCGAAGGCGGCGAGGCCTTCCGCGACCGATCCCGCCGCTGCCATCGCGACGACCACCAGGACGACGAGGGTGACGTGCAGGCGACCCATGGCGACGCGCCTGAGCCGCGGGGTGTCGGGTGGCGCGGCCTCGGGTACCACGCGACGATCATGCAGGAAACCCCTGGTACGACCGAGGAGGCGCCCGTGAGCGACACGCCGAGGATGCAGCTGTGGGGCGTCGTCCTCGACTCCCCCGACGCGAACGAGCTGGCCGCGTTCTACCAGTCGCTGCTCGGCTGGCCGGTCGAGCAGGACGAGCCCGGCTGGGTCAAGCTGACGTCGCCCGAAGGCGGCTCGGGGCTCTCGTTCCAGACGGAGCCGTCGTACGTACGACCGGTGTGGCCGGCGGGGCCCGGCGAGCCCCAGATGCTGGTGCACCTGGACTTCGCGGTCGACGACGTTGCGGCGGCTGCGGCGCACGCGGTCTCGGTCGGGGCGGTAGTCGCGACGCACCAGCCGCAGGACGACGTGCTCGTCCTCCTCGACCCGGCCGGCCACCCGTTCTGCCTGTTCCTCGCCTCTTAGCTCGACAGTTGTGGGGCGTAGTTCAAACGAATCGTCAGACTAGGCGGGGCCAGGCGGCTCAGGGGGCGGTACGCGACCAGGGGGCCAGGCGCTCGATCTGCGCGGCCAGCCCGAGCAGGCGTGCTTCGCCGCCGTCCGAGGCGACCAGCTGGACGGCCAGGGGTGTCCCCACGGCGGGGTGCAGGCCGGCCGGTACGGACGCCGCCGGGTACTGCGCGAGGTTCCAGGGCGCCGCGTAGGGCGCGTAGCGCACGTTGGCGGCCACGACCCGCGGCCACGGCCGCTCGCCCCACCTCGCCGCTGCGATCGGCGGCGTGGCCAGCACCGGAGTGATCAGCACGTCGTACGACGCGAAGAACTCGGTCATCGCGGTACGGAACGCCACGCGGTCCTCGTCGCGCACGGCACCCCGTCGGCGCACGGTGTCCCCGACGGAGACGTGCCGGCGGACAGCCGGGTCGAGCAGCGCGCGGTCGAGCCCGTCGGCGTCGATCGACGCACCGCCGAACCAGCGGGCCAGAGCCGGTACCGGGTTGGCCGGGTACGGCGGGTCGACGCGCTCGATCGTGTGCCCTGCCGCGCCGAGCCGGCGCGCCGTGAGCACGACCGCGCGCAGGTGCTCGAGGTCCGCGCGCACGCCGGTGACGGGGGGCCGCAAGGAGACGGCGATCCTGAGCGGAGCGCCCGGCTCGGCCACGTCCGCGAGCTCTGGCCGGGCCGCCAGGACGGACAACATCAACGCCGCGTCCGCGACCGTCGTGGCGAGCGGCCCGTTCTCGGCCATGTCGTACCACGCGTTGTTGCCGATCCCGGACGGTACGACGCCGAAGCCCGGCTTGATGCCGAACAAGCCGCAGCAGGCCGCCGGGATCCGGATCGAGCCCATCCCGTCGTTGCCGAGGGCGAGGGGTACCAGGCCGCCGGCGACCGCCGCAGCACTCCCGCCCGAGGAGCCGCCGGGCGTCCGCGACAGGTCCCACGGGTTGTGCGTGATGCCGAACGTCGAGTCGGTCGCGCCGAAGACGCACAGCTCGGGCACCCTCGTCAGTCCCACGACGACGGCTCCCGCGGCGCGCAGCCGGCGCACGACCTCGTGGTCGACGGTCTGCGGGCGGTCGGACGTGGCCGCCGACCCGTCCCGCATCGGCTCGCCCGCCACGGACACGTTGTCCTTGATCGCGACGGGTACGCCGGCGAGCGGCAGCGCGGCCAGGTCGGATCGCTCGCCGAGCTCGGCCGCCTCCTTCGTGGCGGCCCCGTGCCGAACCACCTGGAACGAGCCGAGGCGGCCGTCCCGCGCGTCGATGCGCGCGAGGGCGGCTGCGACCGCATCCTCTGGACGCATCGTTCCGGTACGGACCTGGGTCGCGAGCTCGGTCGCGGTAGCCGCCATGCCCCGGACCCTACGGCGCCGCGGCCGTTCTCGGCAGTGCCTGAAGGGTGCGGCTCAGCAGCCGTGCTGCCGCGTCCGGGTACGAGGCCGNGAGGAGCCCGGCCGCGGCGAGCACGTAGCGGGAGTCGACCGCGAGGGCCGCGCGGTCCGGCACCTTCCAGCCGCCGGCGTGGTCGCCCACGGCGGGCGCCAGGATCCGCTGCAGCGCACGAGGTCCTGCGTGTCGGAGGACGCCGCCCGAGCCCACCACGAGACGCACGCCGCGGAGGTCCTTGCCCGGGTTGCGCACCTCGCCCGACTCTTGCGGCCGGGCGTGCCGGCGGAGCGCGACGGTGAGCGCGAGCTCGGCCAGCCGGGCGTCGACGGCGCGCCCCTCGGCGTCCGAGGGCAGCAGGGCCGGGTCGGCGGCACGCTGCTCGGCCGCGAGCACGAGCCGCACAGCCTCCGCCTCGGGCAGCAGCCGCTCGGCGACGGCCGCGCTGACCACTCCGGGTGCGCTCCAGCGCACGCCCAGGTCGCCCTCGACGGTGCGTCCTCGCCACATCACCTCGACGACCTCGCGGTGCAGGGCCGCCTCCTCGGGGTCGGGGGTCACCACCGAGTAGACGTCCGTCGTGGCGCCCCCGACGTCGACGACGACCACGTCGCCGGCACCGGCTGTCCCCGCCGCTCCGTCGGCGAGCAGCTCGACGCCGGCCAGCACCGCGTCGGGCGTCGCGGCCCGGACCATCTCGGCGAACGCCGGCGAGGCCGACAGGTGCTTGCCGCCGATGACGTGGGCGATGAAGACCTCGCGGATCGCCGCCCGGGCGGGCAGCGGGTCCAGCACCCCGATCCGCGGAAGGACGTTGGCCGCCGCGATCGCCGGCCACCCCGCGGCGGTGAGGACGCCGACCACCTCGGCGCGGCCCTCGATGTTGCCGGCCACGACGACGGGCACCGTGCCGGTCGCGGCGGCGGGCGAGGCGGCCAGGGCCCGCGCGTTCGCCACCAGCACCTCGGTGTTGCCGCCGTCCGTACCGCCTACCAGGAGCACCACGTCGGGCCGGTCGGCCCGCAGGGCGGCGAGGCCCTCCCCCGTCAGCAGCCCCGAGCTCACGTGGACGATCTTGGCGCCGGCCGACAGGCCGACCCGGTGCCCGGCCTCGGCGGTGACCGCCCGCTCGTACCCGACGACCGCCAGGCGCAGGCCGCCGCCGGCGCTCGAGCAGGCGAGCACCTCGGAGAGGTCGGCGCCGGGCAGCTGGGCCGCCAGGTCGGCGCGCACCGCGTCGATCCCGGCCAGGACGTCGGTCTCGATCGTCGTGGCGTGAGCGGCGGTCGCCAGCAGGTCACCGGTGGTCACGTCGACTGCGGCGCCTTTGGTGAACGTCGACCCGACGTCGAGGCAGACCACGGGATGCACGGTTCGTCACCCTACGTGACCGCGCGTCATCGTACGTACGGCCGATGGCAGACGTATCGGGCAGATGATGTGATTCCGACCACTGCCCAACGGAGGAGTGCTCGACCTATGCGCCGGACCAAGGCTGCCGTCATGCTCGTCGCCGGGGCACTCGTCGCAGTGACGGCCGCGCAGGCCGGCAGCTCCGCGGACGCCGCTACCGCGATCAAGTTCGGCGCCAGCGTCCAGGCGAACAAGGGCGAGACCCTCACGACGGCCAAGACGCGGTTCCAGACCGACCTGGGGCGCACGCTGGCCAGCGTGCGCGACTTCCTGTCCTGGGACTCCGCGTTCCCGACCTCGTACGAGACGGGGATGCGCACCGCCGGCACCACCGTCCTGCTGTCCGTGGCCACGAAGACCAAGGCCGGCGTGATCATCCCGTGGGCGTCCATCGCGACGGCCCAGCCCGGCAGCGCGACNTACACGATGATGGTGTCGTGGGCCGACCGCGTCCGCGACTTCGGCGCCCCGATCTACGTGACGNTGCAGCACGAGCCCGAGACCACCCCGAACGCGCTGATGGGGGGCCCGGCCGACTACATCGCCGCCTGGCAGGCGTGGGCCGGCGTGCTGCGCTCCGAGGGCGCGACCAACGCCAAGCTGATGTGGATCACGACTGCTTACGCCTACCAGGTCAAGCCGACCGACACTCGGTACGCGACGAAGTGGTACCCGGGCGACGCCTACGTCGACGCGATCGGCAGCGACGCGTACAACTGGTTCTCCTGCCGGCCGTCGGCTCCGAAGACGCCGTGGTACTCCCTCCAGCAGCTGATCAGCGGCATGGTGGCGTTCGCGGCGCTGCACCCGACCCAGGAGCTCTGGATCACCGAGTTCGCGTCCGTCGAGGACCCGGCCACTCCGGGCCGCCGGGCGCAGTGGATCTCCGACGCCGAGGCGCTCTTCCAGCAGCCCGGCTACGAGCGGTTCACCGGCGTCCTGTACTTCGAGCAGAACAAGGCGCCGTGCGACTGGCGGGTGGCGAACAGCCCGGGCGCGCTCGCCGCCCTGGCCACGATGGGCACGGACCCGTACTACGCGGGCTGATCGCTCAGTCGCGCAGCGCCTGCTCGAGGTCGGCCACCAGGTCGGCGGCCGTCTCGATGCCGACCGACAGGCGGACGAGGTCGGCCGGCACCTCGAGCGGTGACCCGGCGACGCTCGCGTGCGTCATGCGGCCGGGGTGCTCGATCAGCGACTCCACCCCGCCGAGCGACTCCCCGAGCGTGAACAGCCGGGTGCGCTCGCACACGGCCAGGGCCGCGTCGGCGCCGCCCGCGACCCGGAACGAGACCATGCCGCCGAAGCGGGCCATCTGCTTGACCGCCACCTCGTGCCCCGGGTGCATCGCGAGGCCGGGGTAGCGCACCTCGGTGACCTTCGGGTGGGCCAGCAGCAGCTCGACGATCCGTTCCGCGTTGTCGCAGTGCCGGTCCATCCGTACGCCCAGCGTCTTGATGCCGCGCAGCACCAGCCACGAGTCGAAGGGGCCGGCCACCGCGCCCATCGCGTTCTGGTGGTAGGCCAGCTGCTCGGCGAGGTGGACGTCAGCGACGACCAGGGCTCCGCCGACCACGTCGCTGTGGCCGCCGAGGTACTTCGTCGTGGAGTGGACGACGACGTCCGCGCCGAGGACCAGCGGCTGCTGCAGGTAGGGCGAGGCGAACGTGTTGTCCACGACGAGCAGCGCCTCGGCCTCGTGCGCGGCCGTCGCGAGCTCGGCGATGTCCGCGACGTTGAGCAGCGGGTTGGTCGGCGTCTCGAGCCACACCACCTTGGTCTGCCCGGGGCGGATCGCGGCGCGTACGGCGGCCACGTCGGTGAGCCGGGCCGGCGTGTGCTCGAGGCCCCAGCGCTGCAGGACCTTGGCGAAGAGCCGGTAGGTGCCCCCGTAGGCGTCGTCCGGGATGACCACGTGGTCGCCGGGACCGCAGACGGTACGCAGCAGGGTGTCCTCGGCGGCGAGCCCCGACGCGAACGCCAGCCCGCGGGTCCCGGCCTCGATCGCGGCCAGGCACTCCTCGAGGGCGGTACGGGTCGGGTTGGCGCTGCGGCTGTACTCGTACCCTCCGCGGAGCCCGCCGACGCCGTCCTGCTTGTACGTCGACACCTGGTAGATCGGGGGGACGACGGCACCCGTGGTGGGGTCCGGCTCCTGGCCCGCGTGGATGGCCAGGGTCTCGAAGCCGTGCGGAAGCGGGTCGCTCGATGTGGTCACCCCGAAAGGCTAGCCCTCGCAGCCTGAACCGTTTGGCACGCAATCGGTCGCTGAGCTGACTACGGTGTCCTTTTTGCCCCGTACATATCGGGCATTTCTTAGCCATCGTGGCGCGATCGCGTGCCATTCGGCTCATCGGCCGGGTGGCACGGAAGCCGGCGGACCTTACGGAGCGATGACGTGGGCCGGACCAGGGCGCCATGGCGGAACACGGCCGGCCGGGGCAGGGTTGTGCGGGTACATCTGCCGAACAGCCTGTGGAGGACACCGTGCTCTTCAACCGAGCCAAGCGCGAGCTGGTCAGCGCCGACGAGGCGTTGCCGGGGCGCGCCATCCGTCCGTTCACCGTCCCGAAGACCCATGCCGTCCTGGGTACCCCGCTCGAGGGGCCGTGGCGCGAGGGGCTCGAGGTCGCCTATTTCGCGCTCGGCTGCTTCTGGGGCGCCGAGCGGTTGTTCTGGCAGCTGCCCGGCGTGTACTCGACGGCGGTCGGATACGCGGGTGGCAGCACGCCGAACCCGACCTACGAGGAGACGTGCACCGGGCGCACCGGGCACACCGAGGCGGTCCAGGTCGTCTACGACCCCACGCTGATCTCGTACGAGACGCTGCTGAAGGAGTTCTGGGAGGGTCACGACCCGACGCAGGGCTACCGGCAGGGCAACGACATCGGTACGCAGTACCGCTCCGCCGCCTACTGGACCACCGAGGGGCAGCACGCGGCCCTCGAGGCGTCGCGCGTGGCCTTCGAACCGGTGCTCGCCCGCAGCGGCTACGGCCCGATCACGACCGAGACGGGGCCGGCGCCGGCGTTCTACTACGCCGAGGACTACCACCAGCAGTACCTGTACAAGGTGCCGAACGGCTACTGCGGCCTGGGCGGGACCGGGGTGTCCTGCCCGATCGGCGTGGCAAGGACCGAGTCGGACCCAGCCTGAGGTCTTAGGCGCCGACGAGCTGCCCGTCGACCTCGTCCTCGCTGGGCGCTGCGGCGACGGTCGACCCCAGGAGGACGGGGTGGACGACGGCCGACGTCTCGTCGGTACTCGTACGGAACGTCTCGATGCTCTCCTGCATGGTGGCCGCGAGTGCGGCGAGCTCCTGGGCCGACGCCTCGGCCTGCCGCGATCCAGCCGCGTACATCGTGGACACCTGCGACAGCCGCGTCATCGCGACGACCACCTGGTCGGACGCGGACCGCTGCTGCTGGGTCGCCACGGAGATCTCCTTGACCGACGCCGCGGCCTCCTCGACGCGGCCGGCGATCTGGTCCAGGACGCCCACCGCGTCGGCGGCGAGGCCCTGCCCGGCTGCCACCTCGGCGGCACCCTGACCCGAGGCTGCGACGGTCGCGCCCATCAGCGCCGAGATCTCGGACACGAGGCCCTGGATGCGGCCGGTCGAGGCGCGGGCCCGCTCGGCCAGCTTGCGCACCTCGCCAGCGACGACAGCGAAGCCACGGCCGTGCTCGCCCGCGCGGGCCGCCTCGATGGCGGCGTTCAGCGCGAGCAGGTTCGTCTGGTCCGAGAGCTCGTCCAGCAGGGCGAGGATGCCGCCGATCTCGGCGACCTTGTCGCCAAGCACCTGGGCCGACTCGCTGATCACGCCGACCCGGCCGGCGATGCGGCCCATCGCATCGACCGACTGGGAGACTGCTCCGCGACCCGCCTCGGTGAGGGCGAGCATCTCCCCGGCGACGAGTGCGACGCCCGCGGCCGACTCGGCGATCTGGCTCGCCGTCGCGGCCAGCTGCTGGATCGTGACGGTCGTCTCGGTCACCGCTGCGGACTGCTCGCCGGCGGAGTCGGCCTGCCGTCCGGCGAGGACCAGCAGCTCGGCTGCTGATCCCGCTACCTGCTCGCCGGCCGACTGCGCCGAGCCCACCAGGACGCGGAGCCGCCCGATCGTCTGGTCGAAGCCACCGACCAGCGAGCCCAGGACGTCGCCCTCGTCGGCGAACTCGTCCACCGGAAGCACCACGCCCAGGTCTCCGGCACCGACGCGTGAGAGCGCCCCGGAGACGACGCCGAGCCGCTCGGCCAGCCGGTCGCGCTCACCGAGGGCGACGAGCGACTCGAGGCGGTGGCGGCGGACCATACCGATCCAGGCGACCACACCCAGCACGACCAGGCAGAGCCCGAGGACGACGAGCCCCAGGGCCGCCCAGCCCAGCACCCCGGACGCGGCGACGGCCGGCGCCGAGGCGACGACGACCCAGCCGGAGCCCACGTCCTGCTGGGCGTTCGAGACCGTGGAGAACGCCATCCGCTCGGAGGCTGCCGTGGACAGTCCCGCGCGCTTCTCCAGCCCGGACTGCCCGAGGAAGGCGTTGTCGTCGGCCACGATCGGCTTGCCGCCGGCGACCGCCTCGGAGGTGAGCAGCGGGTCCTCGCCGACCCGGCTGTCCATGAGGACCTGCCCGGTCCGCCCGTCGAGCACGCGGAGGGTCTCGCTGTGCTGCGCGGCCCCGAGCATCGCGGTTCGCAGCGAGTCCATGGTGATCGTGAAGTACACGACGCCGATGCCGACACCGTTGCTGCTGACCAACGTCGAGTGGCCGAGCACCCAGGTGTTCGAGACGTCGGACAGGAACGGGTCCGTACGGTAGACGGCGTTCGGTCCCATCAGCAGGGCCGCGTTGAAGTACGGCTCCTTCTTGACCGAGCCGAGCGCTTCCGAGAGCGAGATCCGGCCGAGGTTGTAGCGAGCGACCTCGAGCCCGTGGATGTCGGCGAAGCCGGCGCTGTCGAGCTGGCCGGGCAGCAAAGTGTCGAGGAATCGCAGCGCGTCGTCGATGTTCTCGATGTTGCCGCCGGATTCGAGCTTGACCGAACGGGGCCGCGGGTCGGAGATGAAGTCCCCGAAGGAAGGCTGGTGGGCGGTCATCAGGTCGATGGTGCGGACGCGCTCCAGCGTCTGCGTCAGCGAGGTGGACACCTGGCGGGCAGCCACGTTGAGCTGGCTGTCCTGCGTCGAGGCGAGCGACTGGGACGTTCGCGTGCTGATCACGCCCATCGCGACCCCAGCGCTGATCAGGCTCACGCCGGCGACGATCGCCGGCACGCGCAGATTCCTCACGACGACCTCCTCGCTCCCGGCGTTGCCCCCGGCGCTCCCGATGCACCTTCAACCGCCATCGGCAGGATCGTGCGAGGGGTTGAGGTACCGGAGCACCCCGGAAGATCAACGCGCTGCGAGGAACCCCAGCAGGTCCTGACGGGTGAGGACCCCCACCGGCTTGCCGTCGTCGAGCACCAGCAGGGCGTCGGCGCCCTCGAGCGTCGCCACGGCCCGCTCGACGGGCTCGCCCGCGCCGAGGCCTGGCAGGGCGGGCGACATGTGCGCCTCGACGCGGTCGGCGAGACGCGCCCGACCGGAGAAAAGTGCCTCCATCAGGTCGCGCTCCACCACGGACCCGGCCACCTCGGCGGCCATGACGGGGGGCTCGGCCCGGACGACCGGCATCTGCGAGACGCCGTACTCGCGCAGGATGTGGATCGCCTCCGCCAGCGTCTCGTTGGGATGCGTGTGGACCAGCGGCGGCAGCTCGCGCGCCTTGCCGCGGAGCACGTCACCGACGGTCTGCCCGACGTCGGCCGAGAGGAACCCGTACGCGGCGAGCCACTCGTCGCTGAAGACCTTCGAGAGGTAGCCCCGGCCGGAGTCGGGCAGGAGCACGACCACCACGTCGCCGGGGCCGAGCTCGGCCGCAGCCCGCAGCCCGGCGACCACGGCCATCCCGCACGATCCGCCGACGAGCAGGCCCTCCTCGCGAGCGAGCCGCCTGGTCATCTCGAACGAGTCGCTGTCCGACACCGCGATGATCTCGTCGCAGACGTCACGGTCGTAGGTGTCCGGCCAGAAGTCCTCGCCGACGCCTTCCACGAGGTACGGCCGGCCGGTACCGCCGGAGTAGACCGACCCCTCGGGGTCGGCGCCCACGATCCGTACCCGCCCGGCCGACACCTCCTTCAGGTAGCGCCCCGTGCCGCTGATCGTCCCCCCGGTGCCCACGCCGGCGACGAAGCAGGTGACGGTGCCGTCGGTGTCCGCCCAGATCTCCGGCCCCGTGGACTCGTAGTGGGACCTCGGGTTGTTCGGGTTCGCGTACTGGTTCGGCTTCCAGCCGCCCGGGGTCTCGCGGGCGAGGCGGTCCGAGACGTTGTAGTAGGAGTCCGGGTGCTCGGGGGGTACGGCCGTCGGGCACACCACGACCCGCGCCCCGTACGCCCGGAGCACGTTGATCTTGTCCGCCGAGACCTTGTCGGGGCAGACGAAGATGCACGAGTAGCCCCGCTGCTGCGCGACCAGGGCCAGGCCGACCCCGGTGTTGCCGGACGTCGGCTCGATGATCGTGCCGCCCGGTTGCAGCGAGCCGTCTCGCTCGGCGGCCTCGACCATCGCAAGCGCGATCCGGTCCTTCACCGAGCCGCCGGGGTTCAGGTACTCCACCTTGACCAGCACGGTCGCCGCGATGTCGGGGGCCCCACCCACCCCCTTCGTCACGGACTTGAGGCGTACGAGCGGGGTGTTGCCGACGAGATCGACCACTGAGTCATAGACGCGCACGGCGCCCACTGTACGGCCGCGATTACCCGTGGATCGCCAGTCGGCGGACGAGGTTAGAGTCGTTGCGGTTAGGTCGTTTGCGTGGAGGCAGCAGAGGGGGACCGATGAGCCGGGCCAGCCAAGCACGGCGCATCGCGGCGACCGCGGCCGTCGGCGCCGTCGGCGGCGGCGGTGGGGCCTTCGGGTTCCTGTGGGCGCAGTCGTTGCTGGCCAGGCGGCGGGTCGGGGACCCCAGGGGCAAGCCGTTCGTCGTCGATGGACGCTACGGCTCAGGGTCCGGGTCGGCGCTCCGGATGGTCATGCTGGGTGACTCGGCGGCCGCGGGTCTTGGCGCCGACGCCCCGGAGGACACGATCGCGGTGCTGGTCGCCCAAGGCCTCGCCAAGGTCTCCGCGCGGCCCGTCGACCTCGTCAGCCTCGCGGTCGTGGGCGCGCAGACCTCGCACGTACGGGCTCAGGTCGCGCTTGCGCTCGACGCGTTCGGGGGGCCACCTCCGGAGATCGCCGTGATGATGGTCGGCGGGAACGACGTCACCCATCGGGTCCGCCCGCAGACGTCCGTACGCGAGCTGCGCGAGGTCGTCTCGTCGTTGCGCGCGGTGGGCTGCGAGGTCGTGCTCGGCTGCTGCCCCGACCTCGGGACGATCCAGCCGCTGCCCAACCCGCTGCGCGCCATCGGCCGCCGGCTCTCGCGCACCCTCGCCGCGGCGCAGCAGCTGGTCACCGAGGAGGCCGGCGGTCACGCGGTGCTCCTCGGCGCCGTGCTCGGCCCGGAGTTCGCGTCGGCGCCCGGCGAGTACTTCAGCGAGGACCGGTTCCACCCGTCGTCCGTGGGCTACCGGCGCTGCGCCGAGGAGCTCCTCCCGGCGGCCCTCGCTGCCTTGCAGCTCGCGCCAGCCAAGACTTCTTGATCTTCTAGGGGTACTCTTGGTACGGTCGCCGAGATCGCCGACCAGTCGCCGTCACCATCGCTCGGTCGGGGGCTGGCCCCGCGTACGTGGGCACCTGGGTCTTCGACTACCTGCAGCTCGGCGTGAAGCGGACGCTCACCGTGCAGTACGGCATCGGCTACTGCGCCTCCCCCGGCGCGATCCAGACCACGGCCATCGGCTGCTGACATCCGTGCGCTCGGCGAGCCAGTAGCCTCGTCGGCAGCCCGGGACCGGCCGGGGAACCACGGAGGCCGACGTGCCGGGACCGCTCAGGGCGACGCGCTTGATCGCGCTCGACGACGTGCCTGCCCTGGCCGACCTCTACCGCGACAACCGCGAGTTCCTGGCTCCGTTCGAGCCGGTCCGCGACGAGGACTACTTCACCGCCGAAGGGCAGCTGGCCGTCGTAAGGGACGCGCTGGAACGGGCGGAGCAGGGCTCGACTCTGCCGCACGTGATCCTCGACGAGGCCGGCCGCATCGTCGGTCGCATCACGCTCAACGGCATCGTCCGCGGCCCGTTCCAGTCGTGCAGCGTCGGCTACTGGCTGGCCGCCGATGCGACTGGTCGGGGCCTGGCCACGGCAGCGCTGCGCGACATCGCCCGCGTGGCCTTCGACGACCTGGGGCTGCACCGGATCCAGGGCGAGACGTTGCTGCACAACCTGGCGTCGCAGCGCGTGCTGGAGCGAAACGGCTTCATCCGCTTCGGCGTGGCCCCGACCTACCTCAACATCGCCGGCCGGTGGCAGGACTGCGCGATCTACCAGCTCATCAACGACGAGTACGCCCCGACCGGCTGACCGACGCCGGCTACGACCCGTCGGCGCGCAGGAGGGTGCGGCGCCAGGTGTCGGCGAGCCAGCTGCGGTACTGCTCGCCGGTCCAGCCGCGCTGGCCGACCAGGAGGAGGTACAGCTCCGGGGAGTTCGTCGCCCAGATGACGTCGGCGGCCTGGTCGACCGGCACGGCGAGCTGGCCGGTCGCGTCGAGCTCGGCAGCCAGTCGCCGCATGTTGGTGGCCCGCCGTTCGGCGATCTCGTGCCAGAGGTCGGCCAGCGCCGGCTCGGCCGACGCGGCCACCTGCAGGACCGCGACGAGCGGCGCCAGGCGGGCGTGCACCGCGGGCAGGGCGGCGGCGTAGATCTCCAGCTTCCCGACTGCGGTCGGCTCGGCCTGGATCTGCTGGACGTACGCACGGTCGTCGGCTGCGACGGCCTGGTTCTCCCCGGAGATCGCCGTCTCGATGAGCAGCCGGAACAGGTCCGGCTTGCGACCGACCAGCTCGTAGACGGTGTCGACNGCGACGCCCGCCCGGTCGGCNACGGCAGCCATGGTCGTGCGGACGTAGCCGCGCTCGAGGAAGAGCGCGCGAGCGGCCGCAAGGACCAGGGCTTGGCGCTCCCGCGAGGCCGACTGCCGCGCGCTGTTGTCGTACCCGCGACCCTTCACGGCCTTGACGGCCTTGACGCTCGGTGGCATGGCCCCTATCTTACTTCTATCCGAAGGGGATTCGGATCAAATGAGGGAGCGACACATGTACGCCTTCGAGCAGGACGTGCCGATCAACGCCGAGGTCCACGCGCAGATCATGGCGGGGCTCGGCGAAGAGCTCCCTCGTGGCCTGATCGCCCATATCGCGATCGAGCGGGCGGACGGTCACCTGCACTACCTCGACCTCTGGCAGACCGAGGCCGACTGCAACGCGTTCACCGAGCAGCGGCTGCACCCGGTCGTCGGAGCCGCCCTGCACGCGGCCGGCATCCAGGTCGCCGGTGAGCCACCGCGCCGCGAGGTCTCCGTCGTCAATACGTGGGGCAGCGGCTTCCCCAGCCGGACGGCTGTCTGACCGTACGGCCGGCTGACCGTACGGCCGGCTGACGCGGGCCTGGTGCGTGCACGGCCGCAGGTATACGTTCGCGCCGAGCACCACGTCAGCAGCCACATCAGCAGCCAACAAGACCCTGGGAGACCCGATGGCGTACGGACTGATTCTCGCCTTCCCGGCTGGCGTCGGCGAGGCCGAGTACAACGCGGTCAACGCGAACCTGCCGTTCGACGTCAAGGCCGGTGTGGACTTGCCGGACGGCCTGATCAGCCACGCGGCCGGCATGTCCGACGACGGCTGGGTCGTGTCCGAGGTCTGGGAGACGAAGGAGCATCAGCACGCGTTCATGGAGGGTGACCTCGGCAAGGCCTTCGGGATCGTGCAGCTCCCGCCGCCGAACCGGACCTACTGGTACGAGCTGGTCACCAACGTGCACGTGCACTGACCGGCACCCGACGGCGCTGACGGCTCAGCTGTGCCGGCCCCACTGCCCGCGGTGGACGACGTCGGCAGCTGACCGACGTCGCTGCGCGACCGCGGCGCTCTGTGCGGGCACCTCAGCCGACCGGTAACCGACGGTGATCCCGCCGATCGGGGTGAACTCCTCGGGCACGCCGAACTCCGTTCGGAACGGCAGCAGGTGCTCGGGCGAGATCCCGAAGAAGCAGGCGCCGAGCCCTTCGTCGACGGCGGTGAGGAGCATCATCAGCGCCGCCATGCCCGTATCGATGAACCAGTACGGCGCCGGCCAGCGCGACTCGGCCCGGTCCTCCCACCCTTTGTCCGCCTCCGCATACCGCTCGAGGTAGGCCGCCTTGTGCGCCAGCGGAACCACGACCAGCGGAGCGTCCTGCATGGTCGGGGTGGCGTCGACCCGCGTCGGCACGTGCGGCCAGAACCTGGCACGGTCCCCGGCGTCCGTCAGGGCGAGGAAGGCCCAACCCTGCGAGAACCCGGCGGAGGGGGCCCTGAGGGCGCTGGCCAGCACGCGTTCGACGACGTCGGGGGCCAGCGGCTGATCGGTGTAGTGGCGAACCATGCGCCGGCGCCGGATGACCTCTGAGAACTCCATGGCGCCGATTGTGCAGGACCGTCGGGCCGTTCAGAGCGACGCGGCGAGGTCGCGGCAGGCAGCCAGCGCTGCATCGACAGCCCCTCCTGCCTCCGCATCCCCCGCTGCCCCGGCTGCGCGCAGGGCGGCGAGCAGGTCGTGGCCGGTCACGGCGACCTGGTCCCCCGCCGCGAGGTCGTGCAGGCGAGGTACCAGGCGGGCCGGCCGCCCCTCGACGCGGGCTGCGCCGTCGGCCAGCTGCTGGGCCAGTGCGTGCGCGGCCTCGGCCCGGCTCGGGTACGGCGGAAGGGGACGGGCGAGCCGCACGTCGGACAGCGAGCGGAGCCGGTCGGCCAGGCGCTCGACCGTCTGGGCCAGCAGGTCCAACGGGGCACCTGACGTGAGTGGGTCCATCGGGCTATGGTGCTCGCACGGTTGCCGGATCCCGACCCCTGGAGGCCCCATGAGCCTGAACCACTCCGAGGAGACCCACGCGGCACTGCTCGCTCGGGTCACGTCGACCAGCGGACGCGAGGTCCGCGAGTGGTTGCAGATCGTCGAGGACGGGCCCACCTTCACCCGGCTCGAAGACCGCGTGCACTGGCTGCAGGACGACTACTCCCTGCCGCACGGCCACGCCACCGCCATCGCGCACGAGTACGACAAGGCACGCGCGGCTCGCCGCGTCAGCTAGCTACCCTGGGCCGGCTCAGCCGGCCGGCCAGCCCGATCAGTTGCGGCCCTGCAGGATCGCCAGCAGTCGGAGCAGCTCGAGGTAGAGCCAGACCAGCGACACCATCAGCCCGAACGACGCACGCCACGACTCCTGCTCGGGGATGCCGGCAGCGATGCCCTTCTCGATCATGTCGAAGTCGAGCACGAGCGTGAAGGCCGCAAGACCCACCCCGGCCGCGCACAGCAGCAGCCCGAGCCCGCCGACCCCGTAGAAGCCCCAGCCGCCGCCGACGCCGAAGAGGGAGGCGATCAGGCTGACCACGGCGATGCCCAGGTAGGAGATGATGGCGATCATCATCATCTTCTGGAAGCGCGGCGTGGCCCGAAGTCGCCCGGTCTTGTAGAGCGCCAGCATCACGCCGAAGGCGACCATCGTGCCGATGACCGCCTGCAGGACGATGTTCGACGGCTGGTGCGTGGCGTTCTCGACGTACGACTGGGACCACCAGCTGATCCCGCCGAGGAAGAACCCTTCGAGGGCCGCGTAGAGCATGATCAGCGGCGGGCTGGTGGTCCGCTTGACCGAGACGACCATGCCGATGACGAACGCGGCGATGGCTGCGACGAACATGAACGCCGGAGCCTGCTGGACGACGTACCAGCCGGCGACGGCAGCGGCAACCAGGATGGTGAACAGGATCCCGGTCTTGACCACGACGTCGTCGAGTGTCATCACCCGACCGTCGACCGCTCCGCGCCCGGGGCCGTCGTACATGTCCTGCAGGGTCTGGTTCGAGGGCGGGGCGTCGTGGAACGTCGCGTACTGCCGCTGACCGAACTCCCGGTTCAGAACCGGATTCCGGCTCTCCATGGCGGATCTCCTCTTTCGTGGGGAAGGCCGTTCGAGCCTACCCCGGCGCCCATAAGAGCAGCCTGAGAACCAGCCGCGTTCGCGGTCAGCACATCGACGCTCAGCGCATCGACACTCAGCGCAGATCGACGGCGATCCGGCCGGAGTCGGCGGCGGCCTGGAGCGCGGCGTGGTCGCGCTCGTTCTGGTCTGCGTACCGCGCCGCGAACGACGCGAGCGCCCGGTCGAAGGCGTCGCCCCCGCCGAGGTAGGCCGCGATCGCGATCCGGTCCCCCGAGCGCGCGTGGGCGCGGGCCAGCGTCCAGGCGCAGAGCCGCCCGTAGGCCGTCATCCCCTCGAGACGCATCTGCTCGATCTCGACCGAACCCTTCCAGTCCCGCAGCTGACGGAAGTAGAAGTCGCGCGAGGCGCCCTCGAGGTCTACGACGCGTTGCCAGCCCAGGAAGATGTCGCTGCTGGCCTGCATCAGCCGCTGACCGGCGACCACGCGCTGGCCCTCGTTGGCATACCGGCTCCGACGGGTGAAGCGTTGGAGCACCGACGGCTGCGCCTCCTTGACCTGCAGGATCAGCGGGTCGTCGCCGTCGCGGCCCAGCATCAGGGCCACCCACGCCCGGGTACCGACGCTGCCGACGCCGACCACCTTGCGCGCGAGCTCCACGTACCGGTAGTCGTCGAGCAGGTGCCTGCGGTCGCTGGCGAGCGACCGCGAGTAGCCGCGGAGCGCCGTGAGCACCTGGGCCTCGAGTCGGTGCGCATCGTCGGGTGCGAGGAGCTCCTCGACCGGTACGAGCAGCGGCGGGTCGCTCACGAACCGCGGCTCGCCGTCGACCATCCGCACCATCTTGGCGAACGCCTGCAGGTGGTCGCGCGTCTTCGCCTTGGCCAGGATCTTGTTGGTGCGCTTCAACATCACCGGATCGGAGCCCGACTGCAGGGTGGGCTTGAGCCGCTCGATGGTCATCGAGGCGTACCAGAGGTCGAGGTTTCGCATGAGGGCGAAGCCAGCCATCGCCTCGCGGTACTCGGCGGCGGCCGCCAGCACCGCCGTGCGGCGCTCCGCGGTTCCGAACCCGTTGCCACGCCCGGCGACCTCCAGGCTGGCCACCAGCCGCTTGACGTCCCACTCCCACGGGCCCGGGATGGTCTCGTCGAAGTCGTTCAGGTCGAAGACCAGCTGCCGCTCCGGCGACGCGAAGACGCCGAAGTTCGACAGGTGCGCATCACCGCAGAGCTGAGCCCCGAGCCCTGACCGCGGCGTCCCCGCCAGGTCCGCGGCCATGATCAGCGACGCGCCGCGGAAGAACGCGAACGGGGAGGACAGCATCCGTGCGTACCGGATCGGGACCAGTTCGGGCACCCGCGTCGCGGCCTGTTCCTCGAGCAGACCGACGGGATCGGCGCGATCCGGCGTCGGCTCGAAGGCTGCCTGACTCGATCGCGGGACACGGGTGCGCGCGGCGCGACCGAGCGCGGCGCGCTCCTCGGGGGTCTGGTGCACGCCGCCACTATGCCGCAGCAGGCGACCCCGGCGCCGGATGTGTCGTTTGCTGGGGTCAGGGCACCAGCAAACGACACCCCCCGGCTACTCCTCCCCGGATCCCTTCGCGAGGCCCTCCCCGATCAGAGCCATCACCGCCGGGTCGGCGAGCGTGGTGACGTCGCCGAGAGCCCGCTTCTCGGCGACGTCACGCAGGAGTCGCCGCATGATCTTGCCCGAGCGCGTCTTGGGCAGCTCGGACACGATCATGATCTGGCGGGGCTTGGCGATCGGCCCGATCGCCTTGGCGACGTGGTCGCGCAAGGTGGCGACCACCGCCTCGCCATCGGTGCCTGCGCCCACGGCGTCACCGCGCAGGATGACGAAGGCGACGATGCCCTGCCCGGTCGTCGCGTCGGCCGCCCCTACGACCGCGGCCTCGGCGACCGAGGGGTGCGACACGAGCGCCGACTCGACCTCCGTGGTCGAGATCCGGTGCCCCGACACGTTCATCACGTCGTCGACCCGGCCGAGCAGCCACAGGTCTCCGTCCTCGTCCTTCTTGGCGCCGTCGCCGGCGAAGTAGATCCCCTCGTACGTGGACCAGTACGTCTTCACGTACCGCTCGTCGTCGCCCCAGATCGTTCGAAGCATCGACGGCCACGGCTCGGTCAGCACGAGGTACCCACCCGAACCGTCGGGGACCGGCTTGCCGTTCTCGTCGACGACGTCGGCCGCGATGCCGGGCAGCGCGCGCATCGCCGCACCCGGCTTGGTTGCCGTCACGCCCGGCAGGGCGCTGATCATGATCGAGCCGGTCTCGGTCTGCCACCAGGTGTCGACGACCGGGCAGGTGTCGCCGCCGATGTGCTTCCGGTACCACATCCAGGCCTCGGGGTTGATCGGCTCGCCGACCGACCCGAGGAGCCGCAACGACGACAGGTCGTGGCCGGCCGGCAGGTCGTCGCCCCACTTCATGAAGGTACGGATCGTGGTCGGCGCGGTGTAGAGCAGCGTCACCTTGTACTTCTCGATCATCGACCACCAGCGGTCCCGTGCCGGGGTGTCCGGGGTGCCCTCGTACATCAGCGACGTGGCGCCGTTGCAGAGCGGCCCGTACACGATGTACGAGTGACCGGTGACCCAGCCGATGTCGGCGGCGCACCACCAGAGGTCCTGCTCCGGCTTGAGGTCGAAGACCTCGTGGTGCGTCCACGAGCAACCGGTCAGGTATCCGCCGGTCGTGTGCAGGATGCCCTTCGGCTTGGCCGTCGTCCCTGACGTGTACATCACGTAGAGCGGGTGCTCGGCGTCCATCGGCTCGGCCTCGTGCTGGTCGCTCTGCCGGTCGACGACGTCATGCCACCACACGTCGCGGCCGTCCTCCCACGCGACGTCCTGCCCGGTGCGACGGACGACGAGCGTGTGGCGCACGTCCGGACAGTCCGCCAGCGCCTCGTCGACCGCAGGCTTGAGCGCGGCCGCCGACCCGCGCCGGTAGCCGCCGTCAGCGGTGATGACCAGGGTCGCGCCGCAGTCGAGGATGCGCCCGCGCAGCGCCTCGGCCGAGAACCCACCGAACACGACCGTGTGCGGAGCCCCGAGACGGGCGCAGGCCAGCATGGCCACGACCGTCTCGGGGATCATCGGCAGGTAGAGCGCCACCCGGTCACCCTTGCGGACCCCAAGCTCGAGCAGGGCGTTGGCCGCCCGGCACACCTGCTGCTGCAGGTCCGCGTAGGTGATGGTCCGGGTGTCCCCCGGCTCGCCCTCCCAGTGGTAGGCCACACGGTCTCCGTGGCCGGCCACGACGTGCCGGTCGACGCAGTTGTACGCGGCGTTCAACGTCCCACCCACGAACCACTTCGCGAACGGGGGGTTCGACCAGTCCAGCACCGTGTCCCACGGCCTGGCCCAGTCCAGCCGGCCGGCCGCCTCCTCCCAGAAGGCCAGCCGGTCGCTGGCCGCCCGCTCGTACGCCTCGGCCTTGACGTTGGCCTGGGCGGCGAACTCGGGCGACGGCGGGAACCTGCGCTCCTCGTGCAGCAGGTTGGACAGGGTCTGGTCGGTCATGGGTCAGCCCCGCGGCCAGACGGGGAGAACCGTCCGCTTCCAGGTCGCGTTCGTGACAGCGGCGAACGAGCCGTACCACGCGAGGAACGCGGTGAGCAGGCCGAGCGCGCCGCCAACCTTCGTCATGCTGGTGTTGCCGCCCAGCGCGCCGATGGCGAGGAACAAGAAGGTGATCGTCAGCGCCACGAACACGGCCAGCACGACGGTGTTGGTCTTCATCGACGCGACCGTCATGTACGCCGTGAAGATGCACCAGGCGAGCAGGTAGACGCCGATCGCCTTGGGGGTCGCATCCTTGGCGAACGACACCAGCGCCCAGAACGAGATCCAGAACGCACCGAACGACGAGAACGCCACGGCACCGAACGTGTTGCCCTTGCGGAACTCCCACATGCCGGCCAGGAGCTGGGCCACGCCGCCGTATGCGAGGGCGAGCCCAAGGACGACGCTCGCGCCCTGCGTGATGAAGCCGACGTTGAAGCAGCTGAGCACGAACGTGGTCGTGGCGAAGCCGGCAAGTCCCAACGGTCCCGGGTCGGCGATCTCGACTGCTGCTGGTGCGGTCGCCGGGCGGGTGTCCAGGTCTGTCACGCGAACTCCCTTCGCTGCGCGCCCCGCAGGCGTTGCCGCAGCGGAGCACGTGACCGCCACGCTGGCGTCACGCGACGAACCGTAGGAATCGCGGAGCGCTGGCATAAGTACGCCGGGCCAGCCGTGCGGCCAGTGACGCGTGCGTGCGACGAGCGGTCCCCCGCCCTGCGCCGAACGGTCCCTCCGCGCGCCGAACGGTAGGCCCGGCAAGCGGTTCGGTGGCTCAGCCGGCGCCCGACCAGATGACCTCTGGGGTGTGCATGCGGGCGAGGACGCGGCTGGTTCCTGGGGGGATGCGGTCGCGGGTGACCCACGACCCGACCACCATCGCCAGGAAGGCGAGCGGCACGCACCAGGCCGCAGGCTCCGAGAGCAGCGCGCCGAGCCAGCCCCGTCCGGGATCGGTCGCGACGGTCACGAGAACCGCCGTAGTCGCGAGACCACCGCCGACGACGAGGCCGGCGATCGCACCGGCGGCCGTGAGGCCACGCCACCAGATCCCGAGCACGAGCAACGGGCAGAACGACGACGCGGCCACCGCGAACGCGAGCCCGACGGCATCGGCGAGCGGAAGTCGGGCAGCCACCAGCGACAGCACCAGCGGTGCCGCGACCGCGACGACGCTGGCGACTCGGAAAGCCCTGACGCTGCCGAGCCTGGGCAGGACGTCCTGCGCGATGACGCCGGCGACCGAGACCGTGAGCCCCGACGACGTCGACAGGAACGCGGCGAAGGCACCTGCCGTCACCAGCGCGGTGAGCAGCTCCCCTGCTGTTCCTCCGACGAGCCGGCCGGGCAGCAGCAGCACGGCCGAGTCGGTCTGCCCCGTCAGCAGCAGGTCGGGGGTGTACGTGCGGGCAAGGGCTCCGTAGATCGTCGGCAGCAGGTAGAACCCGCTGAGCAGGCCGAGCACCAGCAGCGTGGTCCGGCGCGCCGCCCGCCCGTCCGGGTTCGTGTAGAAGCGGACGAGCACGTGCGGCAGTCCCATCGTCCCGAGGAAGGTCGCGAGCACCAGCGAGTACGTGCCGTACAGCGGGTGGTCGTGGCTCGGCGTGCCCGACAGCGGTCTGACCCAGCTCGTGTTCAGCTGTGTCGAGGCGTCCACCGCCTGCGGGACGACCGTGCCGGCGTCGAGCGTGAGCTGCGTCCCAGAGCCGACGCGATGCCGGCCCTTCGTCAGCAGCACCGGTCCGTCGACGGCGCGAGCGTCGACGACCCCGTGCGCCCGCACCGTCACCGGTTGCAGGACCTGCAGGTCAAGGGTCTCGGGCACCCGTACCGTCGTCGTCGTGCGCATCACCGGCAGCGACGTGGCGGTCGGGGACGGGGAGCCCTGCGCATGCCACACCGCCAGCACGAAGATCAGCGGGAGGCTGAGCGCAGCCACCTTGAGCCAGTACTGGAACGCCTGCACGAAGGTGATGCTCCGCATGCCTCCGCTGACCACGGTGGCGAGCACGACCACCGCGACCAGGGCGCCGCCCAGCCACCGCGGGGCTCCCGTCGCCGTCGTCAGGGTCAGGCTCGCGCCCTGCAGCTGGGGCATGAGGTACAGCCAGCCGATCAGCACGACGAGCAGGCTCGACAGGCGGCGCACCGTCTTCGACGCCAGCCGGCTCTCGGCGAAGTCGGGCAGCGTGTAGGCGCCCGACCGGCGAAGCGGTGCGGCCACCAGCAGCAGGAGGACGAGGTAGCCGACGGTGTAGCCGACCGGGTACCAGAGCATGTCCTCGCCGTAGGCGAGGATCAGCCCCGCCACCCCGAGGAAGGACGCCGCGGACAGGTACTCCCCGCCGATCGCCGACGCGTTGAGCATCGGCGACACCGATCGGGCGGCCACGTAGAAGTCGCTGGTGGTGCGCGACAACCGGATCCCGTACGCGCCGAGGCCGACCGTCGCGCCCGTGACCAGCGAGACGGCGACGATGTCTGCCGCAGAGCTCACGAACGGTCGACGAGGTCGGTGAAGTCCTTCTCGTTGCGTTCCGCGGCTCGTACGTAGGCCCAGCCGGCGAGGCAGACCAGCGGGTAGACGGCCACGGCGAGCAGCAACCAGGTGAGCGGGACACCAAGCACGTGGATCCCAGCCAGCTGCGGCGCGACGGCGAACAGCAGCGGTAGCCCACCGAGGAGCACGGCAGTGGCCGCGAAGGCGTAGAACGCGATCCGCAGCTGGGCCCGCATCAGGGAGCGGACGAGCACCTCTCCGAGGGCGGTCTGCTCGTCGATCTCGCGGCTGGCCGTCGCGCCGCGCGTGCGGTGCACCGCACTGGTGCGCGCCGAGGTGACGACCACCCGTCGCTGGGGTACCTCCGGCTGGACGGTCATCGCGGGTCGGGCCTTCGGGCCCGGCGCACCATCACGTCACGCAGCTCGGCGACGTGCCGGCGGCTCACCGCGAGCACCTCGCCGCCTGGTCCGTCGACGCGTACGGTCCAGCGACCGGCGTCCAGGCAGACCTGGTCCACGTACCGCAACGACACCAGCGAGCTTCGATGGATCCGCACGAAGCCTGCGCCGTGCCAGCGCTCGCCGAGCTCGGCGAGCGATGCCCGGATGAGGTGCGAGGCCCCACCGCCCACGTGGAGGCGTACGTAGTCGCCCTGGGCCTCGACGTAGCGGACGTCCGAGCGGTTGACGTAGCGGATCACGCCGGCGAGCTCGACCGCGATCGTCTCGTCGGGCGGCTCCTCCGCCGTGGTTCCCCCGGCCGCGCTGCGGTGGTCGCTGATCCGGCGGACCGCCTCCGCGAGTCGTTCCGCGCGTACCGGCTTGAGCAAGTAGTCCGTGGCCTTCAGCTCGAACGCGTCCAGCGCGAAGTCGTCGAACGCGGTGACGAACACGATGTCCGGCGGGTTCGCGAAGCGGTCGATCAGCCGGGCCACGTCGAGCCCGTCGAGCCCGGGCATGCGGATGTCGAGGAACACCGCGCCGAACTGGGCGCGCTCGAGCGCCCGCAGCGCCTGCTCGCCGCTCGTCGCCGTCGTCACGGCCGATACACGCGGGTCGAGACGCAGCAGGTACGCCAGCTCCTCAAGAGCCGGCGCCTCGTCGTCCGCCACGAGAACCTCGAGCACGAGCCCGACTGTACGACCCAGCCTCGGCCCTGTCTGCGCTCAGGAGGCATGCACTCCGGGCCGGTACTTGGGGACGCGCATGCTGATCTTCGTACCGAGGCCCGCACCGGTCTCGACCACGAGGCCGTACTCGTCCCCGTACACCTGCCGCAGCCGCGCGTCGACGTTGCCCAGCCCCATGCTGTCGCCGTCGTGCGTGCCGCTCAGCACGCGACGGGCCTTCTCCGGATCGATCCCGATGCCGTCGTCCTCGACGCTGATCAACGCTTCGGTGCCCGCGTCCTCGGCGAGGATCGTCACGCGGCCGCCCCCCGGCTTCCCGGCGAGCCCGTGGCGGACCGCGTTCTCCACCAACGGTTGCAGGCACAGGAACGGGACCGCGACCGGGAGCACCTCCGGCGCGATGCGCAGCGTCACGTGCAGCCGGTCGCCGAAGCGCGCGCGCTCGAGCAGCAGGTAACGGTCGATCGACCGCAGGTCCTCGGCCAGGGTGGTGAACTCGCCGTGCCGGCTCAGCGAGTACCGCGTGAAGTCGGCGAACTCCAGCAGCAGCTCGCGGGCCCGCTCCGGGTCGGTGCGTACGAACGACGCGATCGCTGTCAGGGAGTTGTAGACGAAGTGCGGGCTGATCTGTGCGCGCAGCGCGCGGACCTCCGCCTCGACGAGCCGGGTCCGTGACGCGTCCAGCTCGGCGAGCTCCAGCTGGCCGGACACCCACCTCGCCACCTCGTCCGTCGCACGCACGAGAGCCGCCGACGGGGCGGGCGCATACACCGCGAGCGTGCCGATCACTGCGTCCTCGACGGTCAGGGGTGCTACGACCGCGCTCCCGATGACGCACGACGCGTGCTGGCACGCCATGGCGTCCCAGCTGATCACCTGCGAGCGCCCGGTCTCGATCACGCCCCGCGCGTGCTCCACCGCGGCCGCGGCGTGGTGATCACCGCTTCCCTCCCACACCAGCAGCCGGTGGCCGTCGGTGATCGCCAGGGCGGGTGTCCCGAGCAGGGACCGCAGGTGGCGGGCCGACTTCTGCGCACCCGCCTGCGTCAGACCGCCCCGGAGCGCGGGCGACGCGAGCGACGCGGTGTGCAGCGTGTCGAACGTGGCACGGTCGGCCCGGGTGCCGAGGTCGCGCCTCGCCCGCAGCAGCCGAGTGCCGACCAGCATCGCGCCGACGACCAGCGCCAGCGCCACGACGACTGCGAGGTCCTTCCCCACGCGGGTGACGGTACTCGCCGCTGGTCCGCCGCGAGCTCACCGCCGAGGCGGGGCGGCCGTCACGACGTCCGGTGGGCCGTCCAGCTCCCGTGCTGCGAGCCGGCGAACACGTACGTGCCGGACATCGCGTCGCCGGACACCGTGCCGGTGTAGGTGACGGCCGTGGCGCCGACGGTGCCGAAGGTGATCGCGCTGCCGTTCACGGTCCCGGTCAGGGGCAGGGTGCCCGACGTCGACAAGTTGATCGTCCCGCTGAGCCTTCCCGACGACTCCGTCCACGTGAGCGCGAAGGTGCCGGTGAAGGCGCCGTTGTACGACCCGGACCACTTGCCGGTGAGGGCGCCGGCCGGGGCCGCGGTCGGCGACGAAGCACTCGGAGTGGACGCCGGGGTGGTGGCCACCGTCGGGGTGGTCACCGCACTGGTCGACGACGACGCCGCCGGCGATGACGAGGCGGATGTCCCTGACCCGCTGCTGCACCCGGACGCGAGGACCGCCGGCAGCAGCAGCGCTGCCGCGAGCAGGGGTCGACGGGCGCGGGTGCGGATGACTGCCGTCATGAGCCTGCCCTTCGGACTGGCCCGGCGGCGTTCTCCTCCATCGATTCGCTCGACGGGCGCTGGCAGATATTGGCGCATCGTAGAGGCGTGTCGAGGCGGGTCACAAGAGCAGCAGACCCCCCACTGGTGCGGCGGAGCCCGCCGGAGGTCGAAGTCGGACCAACCCGACTCAGGGCCAGCCCTGACAGGGACTAGGGCTTGCCCGCTCCCCGCCGGGCGGCATCGTCCCTAGCGTCTGGACACCCGAGAAAGGGGTGGTCCATGTCCACCAGCAAACCCAAGCGTTCGAGCTCACGTGCCAGCAGGCTGCGGATCCTTGCCCTTTCGGCTGTCGTGGGAGCCGGCGTGCTGCTCGCCGCGTCACCCGCCGGCGCGGCGGCCCCTGGGCGGGACGGCCGAATTGCGTACAAGCACTTCTTCGACGTTGGCTTCGCCCGCGCGGCGGTCTTCACCGCAAACCCGGACGGCACCGAGATCCGTCAGGTAACCCATCCTGCCGCGAGCACTGTGGACGACTTCCCACAGTGGTCGCGGGACGGCTCCAGGCTCGCGTTCACCGAGTTCAGCCCGGGTGCGGACCAGTGCTACACAGTGCAGGCCGATGGCACGCGCCGGCGTCACGTCGCCGGCACTGCCGCGTTCAGTGTCAGCCCGCCGTCGGGGGTGGGTTGCGAGTTCGTCTCATTCGCACCGGACGGCAACCACCTCGCCTTGTCGCTCGCATCTGGTCCTCTCGTCGAACAACCGACCGAGCACATCGCGCGCATGGGCATCTACGTCAGTGACGTGTCGGGTCATGCCCTGCGCCAGCTGACCCAGTTCGGCGAGTCGACCACCTCGGAAGACCACGAACCGATGTGGTCACCGGACAGCCGACGGATCGTCTTCACCCGGATCAACACCGTCGCCAACCCCGTGAACCAACAAGCGCTGTTCGTCATGGATGCCAACGGCAGACACATCCACCGCATCACCCCTTGGTCGTTGAACGCGGGCGGGGCGGACTGGTCACCGAACGGCAACGAGATCGCCTTCCAGTCATATCGGGACTGCGCCTGCTCGGTGACATCCCAGATCTTCACCGTCCACCCGGACGGCACTGACCTCGACCAGATCACGACCGACGGACGGAACATCGAACCCGCCTTCTCGCCGTCTGGAAGCCGCCTCGTCTTCGGTCACAATCCCGGCAATGGCCCCGATGGCTTCGCCGATGTCTACACGCTCAACATCGACGAGACAGCAAGCCACATCCGGAAGATCATTCACACGCCTCTGTGGGAGAGCGAACCGGCATGGGGGACCGCTCCGCTGATCCGCCATCCGTCCTCGTAGCGTCCGGCGGACTCGCAGACCGCGCAGTCGGCACTGTACGCCGGTAGAGAAGCGGGTCTCTGTCCACAGCTGACCCTGGATCGCGGGCGCATAGTGAAGGCCTGAGTTGTTGCGCCCGGTGGCGGCTCCAGGGTTGGAGCCAAGATGATCCCGCGTCGTGCCGAGACCGATCCCCTCTCCCGGCTGGTCGAGACCAAAGCGTGGCAGCACCTCGGGCTGACCGGCGAGGAGTTCCGCCGCCACTGGTACGACGGCATGTACAAGCTGGACGGCCGTGACGAAGTCCGAGCGCTCGACCACCTGATGAAGACCGGACGCTGGGAGCTGCTGGGCACGACGTCCCAGGAGGCCTAGCGGGCGCTGCTCCGGACGAGGAGGAACAAGTCCCATAGCGCCAGTGCTCCAGCCACCGAGGTCAGCCCCATCATCATCGAAGCCGTGACCCGGTGAACGCGTTCCTGGGCGGTCGGCCGGGCGGCGGCCATCATCTGCAGGGTCAGAGTGGCTAGCTCACCGCGTGAGCCGGATGGCGCGGCGAAGGCTGGATCTGTCGACCGCCGTTGCAGGGCCGGCGTGGGCAGTGAAGCGTGGGAAGCCTTCTCGTGCAGATGGGTTTCCGACGAGGACTTCCGCTGGAGGAGGTGGAGTAGCTGGCGTAGGAGGACGACGGCGGTCAGGCAGATGGCGATGCCCCATTCGACGCGGCCGAGGTGGCCGTCTCGAGAGAGGTCTACGGGAATGGCGACGAGCGCGACCAGGATCGGTGCGTACGGGACGAGAACCGAGGTCAGTTGTGCGGCAACCGCTTGGGAGCCGCCGGTGTCGCCCATGTCGCCGGTGTCGCCGGTGTCGACTGAGGGTTGAGACAGGAACGCCCCTCCCGCGATGGCTAGGTATGCGGCGAACCACCCGGCGTCGATCAGGTCACCGGAGGCGTACCGGTGGATCTGGGTGAGGTAGGTGTAGACGGTGTCGCTGACGGCCATGCAGACCAGACCACCAAGGAGCAGTGCGATCACCGCCCGTCTGCCCGGTGGCAGACTCCGCAGGGCCAGCACGACCAGTACGAGGATCATGACATCGCTGAACGGGTAGGCGACGGCGACGAGCGCACCCACCGAGAGGCCTCCAGAATGGGACCAGAGCGGGCCCAGGACCAGGATCCAGGCGACGAACAGCAGCGCGCTAGCGACGGCGACGGCGTCCAGGATCGAGATGGCACGCCATCGTTCGCGGCTGCGCGTGGCAGGGTGGCAGGCGAACGCGGCCACGACCAGCATCGGGGCCGCCAGGTAGCCCACGTCGGCCCATGACGGGGTCGGGACCTGCACGCGCAGGACGACCTCGTACCAGGACCAGGTCGCCTCCCCGCACGTCCACGCACCCAGAGCCGCAGCGAGCACCCACCAGAAGGTGCGCATCGAGCTCACGCATCGGCGTCCAGCGAGCACGCACGCCACGCACGCGGCGGCTGCCGCCCCTGCGGTGGTGATGTCGCTGATGCGCATGACAAGGTCGGCGCCGCCCGGCTTGGCGGCAAGCATGACGAGGTAGCCAACGTTGATCAGGACAAGCCCAGCAACAACGCGCCGCACCCGAGACCTCGCCGGCCCGGACCTCGGCCCTGGGGCTTCCGCCAGCACCGATTCCGTGCAGGAGCGTGACCCCCCGACGAGCCCCGCCCTATCCGGCGCAGTGTCCACGTATCAGGTATCGACAGCAGGGCCTGGACCCTGCATGTGCCAAAGGTCCCGGCGACGTAGTCCGTATGCACCCCGTCTGGGTTCTCGCAGGCCACTCAAGTCCTCCGGCTCCGCGCCGATACCCACCGATAGCAACGTGAACGACGATCTAGGCGTCACTCACAGCGCGCTGGGGCGGCTGTGCCATGAGCAGACGAGAGAAGTCCATGACCGCCTTGCTGCCTGACTCCGGTCGCCACGAGGTTCACGATCGGGTCCGATGGACGTTCTGTGTCAGCGCGGCGATGGTTGTCGCCTTCCTGATCTATCTATTCGTCAGGCGCACCGGTTCTGACTACACGCCGCTAGACGGATGGGGCGTAGCCCTGTTCGAGCTGGCCATGGGCGCGCTGTGTATCGGCCGCTACGTCGACAAGTCCTGGCGCACAGGTGAATCCGTTGCACAAGCCTTCCCTCTCGTGATGGGAGTGGCGTGCATCTCCTGGGGGCTGGGAGACCTCGTCCTGACGATCGAGTCGCTCGGCGGCGGGACACCGCCAGTTCCATCGATCGCCGACGGGTTCTTCGTCGCCTTCTTCCCGCTCTGCTACGTCAGCTTCATGTTGGTCATCCGGCGTGGAAACAACGGATCGCTGGTTGCGACCGCGCTGGATGGTTCGATTGCGGGGCTCGGCGCAGCCTCTGTCTGCGCCGCATACGTGTTCAACGCCGTATTGAAGGCGGACGGCGGGACTGGCCTGTCGGTTGCCACGAACATGGCCTACCCCGTCGGTGATCTCCTGCTTCTTGCGCTTGCCATCGGTGGCCTCACCATCCTTCCCAAGGAATACAGACGCTTTCTCACCATCGCCTGTTTTGCCATGGTTGCCAACGCCACTGGCGATCTCTACAGCCTGCTGCAGCCGGACAGCAAGATCGGCTATGTGGCCAACGCCGTGGCGTGGCCGATCTCCTTGCTGCTGCTGGCGATCGCAACCTGGATCCAACCCGCCAACGCACGGGCGCCCCTCGTCCACGCGGAGCGTATGACAACGGAGCGGAGCGCCGGATTCACGCTCCCAGCCCTCGGCGCCCTGGCCAGCATGTTCGTGCTGTTCTCGGCGAGCTTCGGCCAGGTCGGCAAGGTCGCCCTGGGTCTGGCGACTTCGACGCTGCTGGTCGCTGGCGTGCGACTTACGCTGACGGTGCGTGAAGCACAGGCGTCAAACTCGGCCCGGTTCGGATCGCTGATCGAGAACGCGTGGGACCTCATCGTGGTGGCCGAGGCCGACCTCGACTTCGCCTACATCACCCCGTCGTCGGAGCGGGTGCTGGGCTACCTGCCGGCCGACCTGCAGGGCCGCCGCATCACCGACCTGATACATCCCGACGACGCTGAGGCCGTAGTCAGCCTTCTGGGCCAGCTCGCCGACGCGCAGACGGTCGCCTTCGAAACGCGCATGCGCCATCACAACGGCGAGTGGCGAGTGATCGCCTGGGTCGGCACGAACCTGCTCGCCGACCCCTCCGTGCGCGGCTACGTTCTGAACGGCGGAGACGTCACCGAGGCACGCCAAGCAGCCGAGAACTTGGCCTCGCTGTCTGCCTCGTTCAACACCACTCTCTCGCAGGGCGCGGGCGAGCTGCTGGCCACCGCGGAGGAGCACGCTGCCAGCGCCACCCAGCAGTCGTCCGCCGTCGCCCAGACCAGCGCCACCATCGAGGAACTGGCGGCCACCGCTGCCCAGATCGCAGACACCGCCGAGTCAGTTGCCCGTTACGCTGCCGAGACCCTTCGATATGCCGAGGACGGACGGGCCGCGGTCACCGCCTCGGTGAACGCGATGGACTCCATCGCTGCAAGGGTCGACTCGATCAGCATCCGGGCCACGTCCCTCGGCGAGAACAGCCAGGAGATCGGCCGCATCCTGGTCGTCATCGACGACCTCGCCGACCAGACCAACCTGCTCGCCCTCAACGCCGCCATCGAGGCGGCACGGGCCGGCGAGCACGGCCGCGGCTTCGCGGTCGTGGCCGCCGAGGTGCGCAAGCTCGCCGAGCGGGCCCAGGAGTCCACCGGCCAGATCCAGAGCATCGTCGCCCAGATCCAGTCCGGGGCCAACGCCACCATCCTCGCCAGCGAGGAGGGAACCCGAGAGGTTCGCCACGGTGCCGCGCTCGCCCGCGACGTCGTCGACGCCCTCGAGCGCATCTCCGGGATGGTCGACGAGACGACGACCGCCGCGAAGGAGATCTCGATCGCCACCCAGCAGCAGCGCTCGGCCTCGGACCAGGTCGTGTCCGCCATGACCCAGGTCTCGGACGTGTCCCGGCAGTACGTCGTCGGCTCGCAACAGTCAGCGGCCGCCGCAGCGCAGCTCAACGACCTGGCTGGCGAGCTACGCGCGTCCATCGCCGCGTTCCGGGTGTCCTGACGCGGGACACGTCCACCCNCTGGGTACCCCCGGTNGGAGTCGAACTCCGACGCAGGGATCCAGACCGGTTCGTCACGGTCCAGATCAGTCCTCGCCGGTGCGGTGGATCGACAGAGCAATCTGGCGCCGTCCGCCTCGATCTCGCCGCATCCGTGCGCGTCCGGGACCAGTTCTGTGACCAGTAACCCCCGTCCGACGAGCACCACCCTGGTTCGTTCGACACCCGTTAGATCGATCAAGGAGAAGGCGAGCATGACCAAGGTACGAGTGACGACCGAAGGACACGACCCCCTTGCCCTCGCCCACTCCGAGCGCTTCCGCAAGGTCAGCACTCGTTATCCCCGTCGGGTAGCCGAGGCGTACAACCCAGTCGTCATGGAAGAGGCGTACTCACTGCTCACAGCGATGGAAGCGTTGGCGTGCGCGGCGTCCGCCTTGCTCGCCAACGAGGGCGTCACTGCGCAGCTGCAGTTACGCAGGGTTCTGGAACGATAACTCTGGGTATGCTGAGGTCAGTCCACCTTGGGCGTAGGGAGTTGTTGCAACATGTCCACCGACGAACCGATCGAAATCTTCCGTGAGGTCCTCGAGGCATCCGGTCTTCGCATGAGTGACACGGGTGCCCATGTGGTCGATGCCGCTGAAAGTGCCGTCACTGACTGGCCGTTGAGGCGCAGAGTGCTGGCGGTTGAGGCCGAATCCATCGATCTTCGGGAAATCACGGGAGTCGTGTCCGGGCTCCGCTGCCAGGAGTTGACCGACGTCCTCGCCGAGCCGCGGATCTAGAGACTGGACAACAGTAAGGCGCCGCCAAAAGGCGGCAGGGGCGAATTCGTGCGCCCATCGGGGAGCCACGGGGGGTCCTTCACGCCGACTGGCGTCCTCTGATCGATCAACTTGGCGATCACCTCGCCCGCGAGGTCTTCCTTTTCGCGTTTCTTGGCTTCTTCCTGCTGGCCAACCTCGACGTCGGCGGCCTGCTACGCCGACCAATGCCTGGAGACAAGTGCCCACAAGCTCAGCCCGGCACGTAGACGACTTACTTGACCCCGGTGACCAACGACACCGGGGTCATCGGCAGTCAGAAGATCGTCAGCCGCCTGTTGACCCGGCGCATGAACACCGGATCGCCCTGCACCGAGGCGCATGAGCTCTTGACCGTGAGCGAGGCTCCCCTCTTCTCCGTCCGCCTCCAGGCGTCTGCCGATGACCTGGCGGCTCTAGGCGGACGAAGCCCATCACCGCCATCTCGTTGACTCGATGGATGACCCTCTGTGATCGACAGGAGCGGGCGAGCGGTGAGGCCAGAGTCGACAGGCGCTACCGGCGGNGGTGGTCCGTGCGAGCGGCCCGAACAGGTGGCCTTATCCGGCGGACAGCGCCGGTCGAAGGTACGGACCGAGTCGGCCGATATGACTCCCGACTGCGCTGGCGGGCATGGGCGGCGCGTAGAAGTAGCCCTGCGCCGACTCGCAGCCGACCTCGCGGATCGCCTCGTGCTGGGTCTGGGTTTCTACTCCTTCGGCGACCACGGTCAACCCAAACGCATGGGAAAGGTGCGTGACTGCCTCTACCACAGCTCGGCCGCCTCGTGCGTGATCGCTGGAGGCATCGTCCATGTCGGCGATGAAGCTCTGGTCAATCTTGACGATGTCGATCGGCACGCGACGTAAGTAGCTCAGGCTCGAGTAGCCAGTACCGAAGTCGTCCATCGCCAGTCGGATGCCCATATCCCGCAACGTGGTAAGGACCTTCGCCGTCCGCTGACTGTCTTCGACGAAGATGCTCTCGGTGATCTCCAGGATGAGGACGCCGGGATCCATCTGAGTGTCCGCCAGTATGACCGCGACGGTCGAGCAGAAGTCCGGGCGCATCAACTCAACGGCCGAGACGTTGACGGCAAGGTCGAGCGGGGTGCCAGGGAATGCCACCCGCCATCGGCGGTGGTCAAGGCAGGCTCTTTCCATCACCCATGCACCGAGCGGGTGGATCAGGTCGGTCTCCTCGGCGAGGCCGATGATCGCGTTGGCCGGGACGACACCGCGGCGATGGTGGGTCCAGCGGATCAGCGTCTCCACTCCGGTGGTCTGTTGATCGCTGCAACGGATGATGGGTTGGTAGGCCACGTCGAGCTCGTCCCGGGCGAGAGCTGCACGCAAGTCCAGTTCGAGGTTGTTCTGGTCGTGAGACTCTCGCGCTTCGCGCAGGTCGATGGACTGGTGCCGGGCTCCTCCTTTGCGTTTTGCCTGGTACATAGCCATGTCCGCTTTGGCCAGGAGTCGGTTAGACACATCCTCACCACGACCGGAGAACGCAACCCCGACGCTGGCCGCGATCGTGATCTCCGCGACGCCGAGGACGAACGGTCGGTCAAAGGCCGCGTCGATGCGACGTGCGAGGATCTCGACATCGGAAGCATCGCGCATGTCCTCGCAGAGAACCACGAACTCGTCCCCGGAGAACCGAGCAAGTGTGTCACCGGGTCGGATCAAGCCGGAGAGCCGTTGCCCGACAGCGATGAGCAGCCGGTCGCCGACCAGATGCCCATGAGTGTCGTTGACATGTTTGAACCGGTCCACGTCGATGAACAGGATGGCCGCGTTCGTGTGTGATCTCTTGGCACGGCGAGTCGCGTGTTCCAAGCGCTCCTGCAGTAGAAGCCTGTTGGCCAGCCCGGTCAGCGGGTCGTGCAGCATGCCGTAGTGGAACTCCTCCGACCTGGCTCGGGCTTCATCGCGTGACTGGGCGTTGAGCAGGTAGGCGGTGACAACATCCGCAAGTGTCTGCGCGGCAACCATGTCCTGCGGATCCAGTTCTCCGGGCGTATCGCGGTAGAGGTCCAAGGCTCCCAACCGCCCACCTTCATGGCGCAAGGGGAAGGTGAACACCGCGGCGAGTCCAGCCTTCGCACCGGCCGGCGCGAAGACTGGGAACCGAGCGTCGGTTCGCAGGTCAGGCACCGAAACAGCCTCCCCAGACTCATAGGCCAGTAGACAGGGGCCTTCGCCCAGCTCGGTCTGGAGGCGCTCGAAACGAAGCGCAGACTCATCCGAAGCAGCGATGTAGTGCGGGGCCTGTCCGGAGGAGATCAGCGTAACCCCCGCCGCACTGACCGGCAGCAGCTCGACGATCCTGTCGACCAAACGATCCAAGATCGCTTGAATAGGGAAACCAGTGGCCAGCGTCCGCGCGAATTCGCTCAACACCGCCGATAACTGTTCCTCCCGAACCATGAAACCCCCCTACCAGTGCGCGACGGCATTACCCGCAGGGTCCAGACGGGGGACACGCCTATCGACGTGAACTGGATGCCGAGTTTACTCCTTTCCTTCATCGTTAGATCTGCCCGCGACTAGGCGAGTCTCGACCGCTTCCATAGATCTGCATGGTCCACGACGCTCCGAGCCGACGCGGTCCCCACGCAAAAGGCAAGCTGTTGCCGATGGCCAGAGTGCGAACGTCGGCAGCACGAAACACTATGGGACGCAGCGAGAGTTACTTCTCCTGGTGCGGCCGCACCACGTCGCGCTAGTCCATCGGCGTGGACTACAGAGAGTTAGCAGTCGCGACTCCTTGCGCACAGACCCATTCGGGTGTAATTCTCGGAATGCAGCGCCACCACGCTGCCTGTGCTCCGGCCCCTGGCACGGCGATCTCGTCTCGAACAGAGAAGGTCGTGATGGTGCAGGCGACAACGTATGAGGTGTTTCCTTTCACCAGCCCGGCACCGGTGACAACCCCGGCGCCGCTGCCCGAACGTGCCCAGTCAGCCACCGAAGCATTGAGCGCCCGGTCGCAGCTTGGCGCCTCTTCTCGCACCCGCCAGCACTGGGTTCCTCGCGCGACTATGTACCTGATGGGCTGGCTCAGCGCCTGGGCCGGGACTCAGCTGACACAAGAGGGGCCGGCACTGACCTGGGAGCGGTGCGCCCGGCAGGAGTCACCGTCGGGCAGGGCAACCAAATGATCCAGATGAGCGCCCAGTCCCGGGGATCGCGCAGTTGGCCGACCCTTTGGGTAGCCAGCGAGGACCGTGACGTCCTGCACATCAACCCGATCAGCAGCCGCCCCAGGAGTGCGCGCGTCCCCAAAGGACTCGTCCACGCCGTGAACCGCGAGTCTCCAAACATTGCATTGACCACTATCTGCGGACGCTCGCTGGACCGTCTCGTCCAGTTCCCTCACTACAACTTCGAGGCCACCGGCACTCGCAGGTCACGCCTGGTCACTGTATGCGCCGCATGCCAGGACCCGCGAGATAGGCGTGAGGAAACCGTTCTGTTGGCCGATCAGCACTAGAGCCAGATTGGGGAACACAAGCCGGGTGGGGCGGATGATCATGTCAGACCTGTTGAACAGGGCACGCCAATACCCCCGAGGCCAACATCCTTCTGGTCACCACCCGGTGGCAGAAACACTGGGTCGCCTAGCGTGAGAAGCATCTGTTCCCGGTCGGAGAAGTCCACCGACGGTTGCCGCCCTGGTTGCCGACACAGACGCCAGCGGGATCATCAGCCCGGATAACAACGACGGGTCTGCGAGAACATCTGGTGCCTGTTCCAGAAGGCAAACACACGCTGACCTCCTGTACGCCTGTCCGCCCGATCTTGATACGGTCCACGATGCCGGCCCGAAGGCCAGCCGATCCACCCCAAGTCGTTCTCGACAGCGTCCGTCCAGTTGGTCAAGGAGGCGAAGCTGCCACCGATCCGGCTGCACGACCTGCGGCACACGCGCCACCCGCGCCCTTGAGCTCGGCGTCCACCCGCGCGTCGTGCAAGAACGCCTCGGCCACTCCCAGGTCAGCGTCACCCTCGACACGTACTCGCACGTGTCACTCGACCAGCAGGCCGCCGCAGCGGCAGCGATCGCGAACCTCGTCAACGGCGGTGGCGCATGAGCGCTCCTGCCGTTTGGGCCACCGTCGCCCCCGTCGTGGGCATCGGCGTGGGCTGCGTCGGGACCCTGCTCACCGAGGAGCGCCGCGACCGGCGCAGCCGAGCCGCTAGGACAGCTCGCGTGGCTGAAGACGAAATGATCCCGAGCTCGACGGCACGACCGGAGCCCATCGCCAACCGAATCCGAACGCTGTACCTCGGCACGGTGACCACGTCGTGACCAATGGAGCCTCTGAGGAGGGGAATCACAGCACCTGCAAGCCCGTGACCTGCACGGATACGGCTGGCGGTACGTACCCCCGGTGGGAGTCGAACCCACACTGTCCCGATCTTAAGTCGGGTGCCTCTGACCAGTTGGGCTACGGGGGCCGGCTGCACGGTGACGACGCGTACCGATGCTAAGGGCTGGGTGCCACCGGCGGCTGTGGCGGCGCCGCGGCGACCCCGAACTCCTTGAACGGCTCGTGCATGCTCCACAGCGAGACGATCTCGCGGCGGAAGAAGAAGGCCTGCGTCCAGTCGACGACCACCTGCAGCTTGCGGCCGAAGGTGGGCACCCGGCTCATGTGGTACGTACGGTGCATGAACCAGGCGGGGAAGCCTTTGAGCTTGATGCCGTAGACCTGCGCCACGCCCTTGTACAGGCCGAGGGAGGCGACCGACCCGACGTACTTGTGCCGGTAGTCCCTCGGCTCGAAGCCGCGGAGCACGGCGATCACGTTGTCCGCCAGCACCTTCGCCTGCCGTACGGCGTGCTGGGCGGACGGGCCGCAGAGCGCACCGGGCGGCCCGGTGAGGTCCGGGATCGCGCCGCTGTCACCAGCGACCCACGCACCGGCGACACCGGCGACCTGGAGCGTCGCCGAGCCGACGACCCGCCCTCGGTCGTCGAGCGGGAAGCCGGTACGGGTCACCACCGGGTTGGGCTTGACCCCCGCCGTCCACACCAGTGTCTCGGCCGGGAGCTCGGTGCCGTTGGAGAGCACCACCTGCCCACCGACGCAGGACTCCAGCCGCGTCTCGAGGTAGCACTCGATGCGGCGCTCGCGCAGCTGCTGCAAGGTGTAGCGGCCCATGTCCTCGCCGACCTCGGGCAGGATCCGGTCGCTGGCCTCGACGAGGACCCAGCGCATGTCGTCTTCGTCGATGGTGCGGTAGTAGCGCGTGGCGTACCTCGCCATGTCCTCGAGCTCGGCGAGCGCCTCGATCCCCGCGTAGCCGCCGCCCACCACGACGAAGTTGAGGTTGCGCCGCCGGATGTCCTCGTCACGCGTCGACTCGGCGATGTCGAGGCACTCGATGACCCGGTTGCGCAGCTGGATCGCCTCCTCGACGTTCTTGAACCCGATGCCCCAGTCGGCCAGGCCGGGGATCGGCAGGGTGCGCGACACAGAGCCGACGGCGACGATCACCTGGTCGTACGTCAGCTCGTACGGGTGCCCCTCCAGAGGGAGCACCGTCGCGACGTGCCGCTCGTGGTCGAGGCCGGTGACCATGCCCGTGACGACCTCGGCACCGCGGAGGACCCGGCGCAGTGGGACGACGACGTGCCTCGGCTGGATCGAGCCGGCCGCCGCCTCCGGCAGGAACGGCTGGTAGGTCATGTACGAGCGCGGGTCGACGACCGTGACCGTGGCCTCGGCGTCGCGCAGCTTCTGCAGCAGGCGGATGGCGGTGTACATGCCGACGTAGCCCCCGCCGATGATCAGGATCCGCGGACGCCCGGGCACGGTCTGAGGTACGGCCTTCATGGGACCAGCCTAATGATCCACTCGCGCCAGCTTGGCGGCGCGTCCCAGGACGTCGTCGATCATCGGCTCGGTGAGCCGACCGGTGAACGTGTTCTGCTGGCTGGGGTGGTAGCAGCCGAGCAGCGTCACAACCTCACCATTGCCGCCCAGGCTCACCTGCGCGCCGTGCCCGAACACCGGCTTCGGCCGCGGCGCAGCCGTCCCGGCACGCGCGAAGGCGGCCAAAGACGCGTCCCAGGCGAACCCGCCGAGCGCGACCACCACCCGCAGGTACGGGCGGACGAGCGCGAGCTCGCGGTCCAGCCAGGGGGCGCAGGTGTCGCGCTCGCCGGTCGTGGGCTTGTTCTGCGGAGGCGCGCAGCGGACCGCGGCGACCAGTCGCGTGCCGAGGAGCCGCTGCCCGTCGTCGGCCCCCGTCGAGGTCGCGATCGCGGCGAGCCCGACCCGGTGCAGCGAGGCGAACAACCAGTCGCCGCTGCGGTCGCCGGTGAAGACCCGGCCGGTCCGGTTCCCGCCGTGCGCGGCCGGCGCCAGTCCGACGACCAGCACCCGCGGCTGCGACGAGCCCCAGCCGGGCACCGGCCGGCCCCAGTACACCTCGTCGGCGTACGACCGGCGCTTGTCGCGCGCGACCTCCTCACGCCAGGCGACGAGCCGCGGGCAGGCACGGCAGCTGGTGACGGCCTCGCCGAGGGCGGCCAGGCTGGCGGCGGCCATCGCTGCGGCCCGTACGTCACCCGGACTCTGGGCTGTGCGGGCGGAGCGGGCGGTCAACCGCCGAGGCGAGCCGTGAGCGCGGCGATCGTGCGGTCCCAGGCCGTCGCCGTGGCCGCCGCGTCGTAGACCTCGGGTCGGGTGTCGTTGACGAAGGCGTGCTGGGTGCCCGGGTAGTCGTAGACGGTGACGGTCCCGCCCGCCGCCTCGATCGCCGCGACCGCGGTGACGATGCCCTCGGCGGCCGAGGTGCCGTCCTCCTCCGAGCAGTGGATCACGGCCGACTTGCCCGCATAGCCGGACCAGTCCGGGCTCATCGCGTGCCACGGTACGGCCGGGTAGAAGCCGACCGCGAGGGCGATGTTGGGCGCCAGCGTCGCCGACCACAGGGACAGCGAGCCGCCCATGCAGAAGCCGACCGCGGCGACGTCCGTCCCCGTCACGTCGTCGCGACCGCCGAGGTAGTCGGCCGCCCCGGACAGGTCGTGCGCGGCCCGGTCCATCGCCAACGACATCAGCAGCCGCATGGCCTCGTCGGGCTCGGTGGTGCTGATGCCGTGGTAGAAGTCCGGCGCCAGCGCCACGAACCCCGCGGCGGCGAACCGGTCGGCGAGGTCGGTGATGTGCGGCACGAGGCCCCACCACTCCTGGACCACGATGACTCCAGGTCCCCGACCCGACTCGGGCACCGCGAGATAGCCCTCGCAGGTACCGCCGTTGGCCGCGAAGCTGACGTGCTCGCCCATCGATCCTCCCCATCCACGTCGATCGCTGCAGACATCCTGGTCGCGGGAGCGGCCCCAGCGTCTGCAGCGATTATGGCCTCAGAGCACCAGATGCAGGCGGAGTGCCCGTTCGAGGTCGGCCATCTCGGCGGCCGGCACCCAGCCGACCTGGCGGCCCACCCGCTCGACCGAGACGGCGCGCACCTGCTCGGCCTGCGCCTTCGAGTCGTGCGGAAGGCCCGTCGTCGCCGAGCGGAGCAGCACCTGGAAGGGGTAGACCCGGGCGATGCTGGACGTCACCGGGACGACCGTGATCAAGCCTCGGCCGCGTTCCGTAGCGGCGGTGTTCGCGCCGTCATTGCTGACGACGACCGCGGGTCGGCGCTTGTCCGCCTCGGAACCCCGCGCGGGTTCGAGATCGACCAGGCGGATCTCGCCGCGCCTCACTGGGGAGTGATCCCGTCGCCGGCAGCCGCGTCCCAGGCCGCCTGCTCACCTGTTGAGACCCACTCGTCCCAGGCATCGGCGTAGTCGGCGACCAGCGACGCGGCGACGACCTTCGCGCGCAGCTCGCGCACCGCCTCGTGGAGAGCGGCCGAGCGTGACGGGTACTGGTCGGCACGCACCGACGAGTCGAGGAACTCGACGTCCTCGTCGGGCAGGCTCACGCTCAGCTTCATCCCCGTATGCTACCAGGGTAGCAATGTTGGTACTACTCGGCGGAGTGACGGCACTCGCGCCCCTGGTCAGTCGGCGAGCGACCACGCGATGCCGTCGAGGATGTCGTGCTCGCTCACCAGCACCTCCGCCAGGCCCGTACGCGACACCACGGCCGACAGGATCAGCGCACCGGCACCGATGACGTCGACCCGGCCGGGGTGCATCACCGGGATGCCGGCGCGCTCGGCGCGCGTCATGGCGAGCAGCTGCGCGGCGAGCCGGTGGACCGAGGCTGCGGGCAGCCGGTAGTGGTGCGTCACCTCAGGTTGGTAGGACGTGAGCCCGGCGTCGATGGCGGCCAGCGTGGTCACGGAGCCGGCGAGGCCGACGAGGGTGCGGGCCGCGGCGAGCGGTACGGCCGCGGCGGCCTCGTCGATCGCCGCCTCGACGTCGGTACGGGCCGCAGCGATCTGGGCGGCCGTCGGCGGGTCCGAGACCAGGTGCCGCTCGGTCATGCGTACGCAGCCGATGTCGACCGACCGCGAGGCGTCGGGCACCGTCGTACCGTGCGAGGCCGTCGTACCGTCCGCGGACGCCGTACCGAGGACGAACTCGGTCGACCCGCCGCCGATGTCGACGACGAGATAGGGGCCCGGCGCGATCCCGTCGAGCCCGCGCGTCGCCCCCACGAACGACAGGCCGGCCTCCTCGGCACCGGGAACGACCTCGGGCTCCACCCCGATCCGGGCGAGCACCCCGCTGACGAACTCGTCTCGGTTCTGCGCGTCCCTCGACGCCGACGTCGCGACGAAGCGCACGCGCTCGGCGCCGAGGACGCGGATGCGGTCGCCGTAGCGGTCGCAGGCCGCGAAGGTGCGTTCAAGCGCGTCCGGCGCGAGCCGGCCGGTACGGTCGACGCCCGCTCCCAGGCGGACGATCTCCATCGTCCGCTCGACGTCGACCTGGGAGCCGGCGGCCGGATCGAGGTCCGCGACGAGNAGCCGGATCGAGTTCGTGCCGCAGTCGACGGCGGCGACCCTCATGCCTGCCCCGGCTGGTCGACGGTNAGCGCGTCGACGGTCAGCGCGTCGAGGGTCGCGGCGTCGACGCACGGGCCACCGGCCCACCAGGGCGGGTCCTCGGTGAGCGCGGCGAGCGCCTCGTCTCCGAGCGGGTTCACGCCGGGTCCGGCGGCGAGCGAGTGGGCCACCAGGACGTGCAGGCACTTCACCCGGTCGGGCATCCCGCCTGCGGAGACGNNGGCGATCTCGGGTACGTCGGCGACGGCCACCCGCGCTGCGACGTAGGACGCGTGCGCGGCGCGGTAGGCCGCCGCGAGCTCCGGGTCGGCCGCCAGCCGTTCGTTCATGGACCGCATCATGCCCTGCGACTCCAGCGTGCTCGTGGCACCGGTCGCCTTCGGGCAGGTGAGGTAGTACAGGGTCGGGAACGGGGTGCCGTCGTCGAGGCGAGGTGCGGTCTCGACGACGTCCGGCAGCCCGCAGGGGCACCGGTGCGCGACCGCACGTACCCCTCGCGGCAGCCGGCCGAGCTGAGCCGCGACGGCCCGCAGGTCGCGGTCGTCGGGCACGCTCAGGGCGTGCTCTCGGTCGCGGCCGGGTCGTCGGCCCCGCGCACGCTCCCCCACAGCGCGTCGTACCACGCCCGTACCGGCGGCGGAGTGTGCGGCAACGTCTGGACGAGGTTGGGCTGGTTGGGGTGGATGACCGTGAACGCGACCTCGCCGGGCATGACGTAGTGCAGCCGGCCGCGGGCCTGCGCCTCGATGTACGCGGGGTCGGCCCAGCGCGCCTTCTCCGCCTCGAGGGCGATCACCCGAGCGGCTGTCGCACGCGTCGCGGTGCGCAGGTCGCGGATCTGTGCGCGCTGGTTGTAGTACTCGCGCAGGGGCCACGCGTAGGCGACGCCGAGCATCGCGAGGACCAGGAGGAGGACGGCGGCTCGGCCGGTGATCCGGTTGCGCCGGGCCGAGTCCGGAGCCGTCGCACGCTGCGGCCGCGGCGCTGCGGCGACGTCGGCCGGCGTGGCCACCTGGGTGTCGGTCACGTCGATCACGGCCGGCACCTGCGGCCCGTCGGGACCGGCCGCGGTCAGGCCCGTGCGCGCGCCGACGCGACCGGTGGGCCCCTTCGGACGCGTCGCAGCGCGGCCCGCGGGACTGCGCGACGACGGCGTGCGGCGAGGAGCCGTCATGACGCGATCACTGCCCCATGGTCTACCCGGGGAAGCGCGGGAACGCGGAGCGACCCGCGTAACGGGCCGCATCGTCGAGCTCTTCCTCGATCCGCAGCAGCTGGTTGTACTTGGCCACCCGCTCGCTCCGGGCGGGCGCACCGGTCTTGATCTGGCCACAGTCGGTGGCCACGGCGAGGTCGGCGATCGTGGTGTCCTCGGTCTCACCGGACCGGTGGCTCATCATGCAGCGGAAGCCGGCCCGGTGCGCGAGGAAGACTGCGTCGAGAGTCTCGGTGAGCGAGCCGATCTGGTTGACCTTGACGAGCAGCGCGTTGGCCGCGTCCTCGTCGATGCCGCGCTGGATACGCTCGGGGTTGGTGACGAACAGGTCGTCACCGACCACCTGGACGCGGGCGCCCAGCGCGTTGGTCAGGTGGACCCAGCCGGCCCAGTCGTCCTCCGCGAGGGGGTCCTCCAGGGAGACCAGCGGGAAGTCAGAGACGAGGTCCTCGTAGTAGGCCGTCATCCACTCCGCAGACCGCGCGGCACCTTCGAACTGGTAGGCACCGTCCGAGTAGAACTCCGTGGCCGCAGCGTCGATGGCGAACGCGACGTCCGTGCCGGGCTGGTAGCCCGCCTTGGTCACGGCCTCGGTGATCAGGTCGAGGGCCGCCCGGTTGCTCTCCAGGCTGGGTGCGAAGCCGCCCTCGTCGCCCAGCCCGGTGCCGAGACCCTTGGCCTTCAGCACGCTCTTGAGACTGTGGTAGACCTCGGCGCCGCAGCGCAGCGCCTCCGCGAAGGTCGCCGCCCCGATCGGGGCGATCATGAACTCCTGGATGTCGACGTTGCTGTCGGCGTGTGCGCCGCCGTTGAGGATGTTCAGCATGGGTACCGGCAGGACGTGAGCGTTGGGTCCGCCGATGTAGCGGAACAGCGGGAGCCCGGCCGAGTCGGCCGCGGCGCGGGCCACGGCGAGCGAGACGCCCAGGATGGCGTTGGCGCCCAGGCGTGACTTGCCGGACGTGCCGTCGAGATCGACGAGCGCCTGGTCGACCAGCCGCTGCTCGCTCGCCTCGAAACCGAGGATCTCGGGGCCGATCTCGTCGACGACGGCCAGGACCGCCTTCTCGACACCCTTGCCGCCGTACCGCGCCGGGTCGCCGTCGCGCAGCTCGACCGCCTCGAAGGCCCCGGTGGAGGCACCCGACGGGACGGCCGCCCGGGCGATCGTGCCGTCGTCGAGGGCGACCTCGACCTCGACGGTGGGGTTGCCTCGCGAGTCGAGGATCTCGCGGGCTCCGACGGCCTCGATCGATGCCACAGCAGGCTCCTTCGGTGCTCGTACATCCGGCTGATCGTGTCAACCCTAACGGCAGCCGGGGGCCTGCCTGTACGTGACCGTCCCGTGGCGATGCGCAGCGGCGCTGGGCCCATCGGTACCTCTCCGGGTCAACTGTTTGGTCAGTTCTGCGGCAGGTACCCACATCCGGGTGGCTCGACCACGTATCCAAGAGGAGCCGGCCGGAGTGCCGGACCCGTTCGGAGCCATGCCCCGGACGGCGTACCTGGATGGGGAGAAGATGAGAACTCGCAACGTTCGTCGAGTCGCAGCGGTAGGGGTGCTGGGCGTCCTGGCCTCGCTGACCGCAGTCGCCGGATCGGCAGGCTGGGCCCAGGCGGCCACGCCCGCCCCCAGCCGGACGGTCCTCACGACGACCACCCCGAGCGTCGTCCCCGGCCAGAGCGTCAAGCTCAAGGCCGTGATCAAGCCGGTGACGGGCGCAGGGCTCCCGACCGGAACGGTGACCTTCAACGAAGGCGCGACGGTGCTCGGCACGACCACGCTCGTCCTGGCCAACAACGTCGAGGTCGCGAAGCTGACGGTCAAGGGCCTGGCCTTCGGCCAGCACTCGATCACGGCGACGTACAGCGGCAGCACCGCCTACGCGACCAGCACCTCGCTCGTCGTCGTCGCCACCGTGACCAAGGCGAACTCGACGACCACGGTCACCACGACGGCTACGACCACACCGGGCGAGTACAAGTACAGCGCCACGGTCAAGATGGTGGCGCCGAGCACCGGCATCCCGACCGGTCTCGTCACCTTCGTCGTCGACGGTGGCGCACCGCAGGTCATCGCTTTGAACGCCTTCGGCAAGGCTCCGCTGACGGTGGCGTTCGTCGTGGGCAGCGTCCACACGGTGACCGCGACCTACGGCGGCAGCACCTTGGTCGCGACCAGCTTGGGCTCGCTGACCCTGACGGCCTGACGG